>Ga0272440_1000447_pt1 | contig 34928 bp, 13 predicted proteins | sample SSMMMBAug17_FD_192440 | JGI IMG/M metagenome (GOLD analysis project Ga0272440, IMG submission 192440) | Marine sediment archaeal communities from Little Sippewissett salt marsh, Falmouth, MA, United States - SSM-MMB-Aug17 | ecosystem: Environmental > Aquatic > Marine > Wetlands > Sediment ... | reverse complement strand
TCGAATAATAATTTCCACATTTATTCTTTTTTGAACCATGATTATAATGAGGGACTTATTTATCGAGTTTTCCTAAGCCAAGTTAGCTGTTCCTTTACGTTCAATTAAATCAAGAAGTTTTAGAGTTGTGTTTCCTGTTGTTCGTGGCTTGTTGCACATTGCTTCAAATTCTTGAAGTGTTTTTTTATCCATCAAACCTGTTATATTTAAGCCGCAAAGGTCTATAAGTTTTGGTATTTTTCAATAACCGAGAATATAATTACGTCCGAGGACGAATGTAGGGGCAAACCTTGTGTTTGCCCTCGAGCAAAAACAGAGATCAAACCTATTGTCGTAATTAAACACATTGTTTTCGGACATAGGCGCGTTTCCGGTTTTTTGTCGAAGGGCAAACACAAGGTTTGCCCCTACATTTTTTAGATTTCATTAACTGAGAAATTTGAAAAGCTAAAAGACGTTTTATAGCAACTGACTCTGTTTCTGCTAATAGACCTTCCTCTTCCAAAAAATCATCAAAGCTACTTCCAATGTGTTTATTCATATTGTCCTCCTAAATCATTTTGTTTAGGAAAAGTCATAGCTTCTCTGTAACTAATATATTATATCACCTCAAATAATCTCATACAGCTATAACATCACCCTCATCAGAAAGCTTTGAAAAACCAATTTTCGCTATGGATCGTTTTTCCTGAACAATCACATCCAATTCATCATCCAGAACATCGCGTTGACGTTTTTTTAAGACCCGATGATGCAAGTGATATTGAATGCCTGAGAACCACAAATTTTTTACACAGATTCCCTGGTGAAACAAGCGATAACAAATATCTGAATCCTCTCTTCCCCAGGCCTGGTCAAAAACTTCGTCATAGCCATCCACAAGCAAAAAATCATCGTAATGCATCGATAGGTTACATCCGCGCAATGATTGTTGAAAAGACTTCGGATGACTCATCCATTGCCCCAGCTTTGGGAAGCGAAATGCGTTTTTTCGATTTTCTAGGCCTTTTTGCCAAGGGGATATTTGTGGTAAACATTCAGCAGCCAATATTTCGTTAGTCAGTGATTCTGGCAAAAATACTCGTTTTCCTTGCAAAAAGCAATTGACTTGTCTGGATGCCAGGTGATCTTTTATAAAATCCGGATGAAGTGGAACATCGTGATCAATGAACAATAAATATTTCTGTTTCGCATATTTAACCGCCAAGTTTTTGATTCGGGCCTGACGAATGCCCTCATCCTTGTGCCGAACATGGACACATCGTTGCGGGCAGTCACGTAAAAATTCTTGGATCATGTTTTCGGTTTCTTGTGAGGAACCATCATCCGCAATTATGATTTCGTATTCTGAAACTGTTTGTGCCAGAATGGATGAGAGAACGACTTTGAGGGCTTGGGGCCAGTTGTATGTTGTGATGATTATTGATACCATTAATTTTCACCTGTATGGAGGAGCAAAACTATCTTGCTGAAAAACACTAATGAGCTGATACTGTGTTTTAACCCAGGGCGTTGCCCTGGGCTGGTATGTTGATGCCCTTTCAGGGCTAAGAGAAAATGTCCGACTTTTTGGGAATGCGCTCATCTAAAAAAATATCTGTAAAGATATCTCCAGAAAGTTCATATAAACATCTTTCACTTATTTACTTAACTCCACGATAATATAAATAATATCTGCCAATCCAATCTTACCGTCATTATCAATATCTCCTCCAACCATTGGTGTTTGGTTATCAATGCCAGACAATGCCTGTATAGAAAGCACAGCATCCGCAACATCCACTTTGCCATTGCCATCAATGTCTGCTGTTTGCAGGTTAATGCCGACAAATCGTGAATAGGCATCAGTGAAAAACGTCACATCTTCTTGTGCTGTAATTTTTACTCGAATAAAGGGCTGATCGTCTGGTGAAAGCGTCAATGTGCTGGCGGTTTCATTTGGAATATTGACAACACTAGTTCCAAATGGCGTATTGGCTTTTTGCCACTGATAGAGATATGTCAGCTCATCAGGTGATACAGTATCATCAAACCATTCGCCCAGGTTTGCAGTCAGAACTGCACCTGTTTGAGGTGTACCCGATATCCAGGGAATTGAAGTGTTGACTGGTGGATCATTTATTGGCTGAATGACTATCTTGAAATGCTTTTCATTGCTTGTATCCAGACCACCATTCTCTGTGCCGCCATCATCTTGTAATTTTACTGTAACAATCGCTTCTCCACTCGCATCAGGTGCGCTCCAGTATGTGAGATCGCCAAAGGGAGTAATTTCGGGCTGCATCTGAAACATCTCAGGATGATTCGTTGTTACAATAAATGTCAGCGCTTGAGAAGACTCATTTTCCGGTCCTGTTGTTATATCACTTGCCCACGCAAGCTGTTGTTTTTCATCTTCTTCTACTGATGCATGCTCGTTTGGTATGGTAAACTCAGGCGGATCATTAACTGGTTGAACAGTTATGGTAAATTCCTGTTGATCACTTTCATCATCACCGCCATTGGCTATACCGCCACTATCTTTCAATGATACTTTGATCGTGGATTCTCCAAAAATATTTTCAGCAGGCTGAAACGTCAGAGTGCCTTCCTCGTTGATAATGGGTAATTTAACAAACAAGTCCTGTTTCATGACCTCGACTAAAAACTCAAGGGTCTGGTCATCTTCATCTGGTGCGCCTTTATCAATATTTGTAGCCCATTCTGGCACGGTAACTTCACCGCAGTCTTCAAGAACATTTTGATCTTGGCCTTTGACAAAGCTGGGCGGTGCATTTGCATCGATAATCGTAATGTTGAATGTAAACCTCTCCGATTGATTTTTACCACCATTCAATGTGCCACCATCATCTTCTAAGTATAGTTCAACTGCCGCTGTTCCATACTCTCCATTTTTTACTGCAAAATTCAGGGTACCCGTGGGCGTAATATTTGGTGATTGTGTAAACATGGAACTGTAACCACTCACTGATGTATAGAATAACAGTGATTGGTCGGACTCATTGGGTCCAGCTGAGATATTTGTTGCCCAATTGGTAATTGAGGTTAAGCCTGAACCTTTGATGACTGTTAAGCCAGACCCCGGTGTAAAGGATGGTGCATCGTTGACCGGTTCAATATGGATATTAAACTGATTAATACTGGTATTACTGCCACCATTATCAATGCCACCATTATCTTTAAGGGTGACTTCTACAAGGGTTGAACCAAAAGTGTCTGCCTTGGGGGTGTATGTTAACTGACCATATTCATCAATGGAAGGTTGCGCAGAAAATAAAGATGGATTTTGCGCGATGACTTGAAATGATAGCTCTTGACTGGACTCGTTTGTTGGCCCAGCAGTAATATCTTTCGCCCATCCAGAAACTTTTTGCTCACCCGCATCTTCAAAAATATTTTGGTCGGATCCTTTTATAAAAGTGGGTGGGTCATTCACTTCGAAAACTTGGATTGTAAATGTCTCAACGTTCGAATCAGGATCACCGCCATTTTCATTTCCACCATCGTCATGAAGATAGATTTCGCAATTGGCAACACCATTCATGTCTGGATTGGTTTGGAAGCTTAATGTTCCGTCTGTAGATGAAACCGTCGGATTTATCGCAAACAGGTCATTATTATCTGTATTAATGATAAATGTTAATGTCTGATCCGCTTCATTTGGAGCTCCCGGGCTAATTTCTGCAGCCCAGTTATTAATGCTTTGCATATCAGCATCTTCAAGTACCCCTGGATTGCGATCAGTGATAACAAAAGTTGGCTGGTTGTTTACAGGCTCCACTTCAATACTGAAAGACTGGAAGTCACTGGTATTTTGATTCGGTGTTGTATTGGAACCATCATCTTTCAGCGAAACATGAATATATGCCGTTCCTGAAATATCATTATTCAGTTTGTAGGATAAGGTGCCATATGTGCCATAAATATCAATTTTGGGTAACTCGGCAAACAACTCAGGATGCACTATTTCCAGATTGAACTCCAGCGTCTGGTCACTTTCGTCCGATGCGCCGGGTGAGATATCTTTTATCCACTGCGGTTCAATTTGATCGCCTGAATTCTCAAGTACTTTTAGGTTAGGACCAAGTGTAAAGGTGGGTTGATCATTTATTGCTTCGATTTCAATCTTAAATTGTTGAAGTTCGCTGGTATAATCGCCGCCATAATCGACACCACCATTGTCTTTTAATTGGACACCAATAATGGCTATGCCAGATCGATTGGGTGCCGGCGTATATGTCAACGTTCCTGTTGATGAAATCTGTGGTGGGGCGGCAAAAAGTGATGGATCATCGATATTCATTTCAAATGTCAATGTTTGCCCAACTTCTGATGCTGCACCCGGGCTGATATACTGTGCCCAGTTGGGGATAATTTTTGCGCCAGAGTCTTCTATAACCCGTTGATCTGGACCTTTTGTAAAAGAGGGTGGATCATTGACGCCGATAATATTTATTGTAAACTCTTTATTGTTGCTGATATTGATTCCACCATTCGCTGTGCCACCATCATCCTCAAGATATACCGTTACTTTTACCTCTCCACTGGCATCTGGTTTGGGGGTATATGTCAGCACCCCATCGGTTGAAATGGCCGGTAGTTCTGCAAACATGCTATCCGACTCAGTTGACACTCGAAATAGCACTTTCTGATGCGCTTCATCATTGGGTCCTGGACTGATTTCCAATGCCCAGTTTGATACAGTCTGTCGCCCTTCGTCTTCCAAAACACTCAGGCTTGAGCCGTTCAAGGAAAATGTGGGCGGATCATTGATACCAATAACTGTAATATTGAAAACCTTCGGCAGGCTAGTATCCTGACCGCCATCTTCTTTACCTCCATTGTCTTTTAAAAAAACGTTTACTGAGATATTACCATGACGGCCTTTTCCAAGTTTATATGTCAGGGTTCCCAATTCCGAAATATAGGGACCAGAAGCAAAATAGGAAGGATCATCAGGAATTAGCTGAAAAGTTAGTGTCTGGCCTTCTTCCTCATTCCACGGCCCTGCCTTGATATTTGTTGCCCAATTGGCAATTACCTGTTCACCACGATTTTCGAAAACGACCAGATCCTGGCCTTTGCTAAAAGATGGTCGATCATTGACTGGCTCAATGATAATTTTGAATTCTTTAGTGTCACTAATATTGGAACCGGTTCCATTATCTTCAAGGTGAACTGAAATATTGGTTTCACCAAATTCATTGGCTTTGGGAGTAAAGGTCAGACTGCCATCATCAGAGATTGTGGGAAGTTCTTCAAACAAATTTTCGTCCTCAACAGACAAAACAAATGTCAGAGTTTGATCTTCTTCACCCGGACCACCGGCGCTTATATTTTTTGCCCAGTTTTCAATAACTTTTTGACCGGAATCTTCCAAAACAGTGGGATTCTCTCCAACGTCAAAGTAGGGTGGGTTATTATAGCCCTCAATGGTTATTGTAAATGTTTCCGGTAAACTGGCATTGTTTCCACCATTTGCAATGTCACCATTATCCCTGGCGATTACAGTTACTGTAGCAACACCACTGGCATTGGATGCCGGTTTGTATGATAAATCACCTTCTGATGAAATGATCGGTCCAATTTCAAATAATTGTTTATCCACTGTCGCTTCAAAATATACGCTTTGGTATGCTTCGTCTGTCGGTCCTGGTATGATATTCCTTGCCCATTGCGGAATTATTTGTAAATCTGACCTTTCGGCAATCGTTTGATCCGGCCCCATTGTAAAAGAGGGTGGATCATTGACCGGCGAGACTTTAATAATGAATTGTTCTTGATTGCTAACATTTTGTCCCCCATTTGCAGATCCACCATCGTCTCTCAGGACTAGTGTTACCGTTGCTGTTCCCTGTTCGTTAGGTGCTGTCCGAAAACTCAGATCGCCTTGGGGAGAAAGTTCGGGTTGCTGATGAAAGAGCGCCTGATTGTCTGTTGAAACGTGAAATGAAAGTGTTTGTGCTTCCTCATTTGGTGCTCCTTTACTGATTTCAGAGACCCAGCCGGTAAAATATTGACTACCGGCGTCTTCAAATACGACTTCTTCGTATTTTTTCATTTTAAAAGAAGGTTGATCATTAACCGGTATAATATTGATTCGCAGGGAATGTTTGAGACTTTCACGCTTGGTGCCATATGTGCTGTCATCTTCAAGCCATACTGTAAAATTGGCACTACCATTGGCATTATTTGCCGGGGTAAAACTCAAGGTGCCGGCACTGGAAATGTATGGTTGCGTGCTGAACAGTTGATGATTTTCAGGTTCAAACTTGAAGACCAATATTTGGTCTTCATTAACGCCCGCCGATATATCTTTGGCCCAATTGGGAAACAATGCATTCTTTGTATCTTCGTATATGTTTACTTCTTCATCACCAGGAGTTATTGAAAAACTTGGCGGATCATTTGTTGGTGTTACTGTCACGATAAACTCCTGCATATAGCTATTACCGTTGTCGCTTTGATCGTAACCATCATTTAAGTACAAACGAACAGTGGCGCTGCCAAAGGCATCTACTGCAGGCTTGTATGTCAGCGTGCCTGTTTGTGCATTTATATCTACTGCAGGCTTGTATGTCAGCGTGCCTGTTTGTGCATTTATAGTCGGTATGGTTTCGAACAAGTCATCATTGTTGGTGGTAACTATAAATGCCAACGATTGCATATATTCACCAGGCCCTGGATCAATATCTTTTGCCCAGTTTGTAAATATTTGAAGCTCTTCATCTTCACCACATTCAACATCAGCCCCTTTTGTAAATGAAGGTCGATCATTAACTGCAAGAATTTCAATGGTAAATATCTGAGTTGCGCTAGTATTTATGCCCCCATTTAGAACGCCCCCATTATCTTTCAGGGTCACACGAACGTCAGTTGTTCCAAAAGCATTTGAAGCCGGAGTATAGGTGAGCATACCATCTTTTCGCACTTGTGGCTGAACCGAAAACAGTGATTGATCGATAGCCTCAACTGTAAATGAAAGCGTTTGCATGTATTCATTTGATGCTCCTGCACTGATATTAGAGGCCCAACCAACAATACTTTGTTGACGAGCGTCCTCTTTAATGATTTGACTTGGGCCCGTCGTAAATGTAGGCCGATCATTTACTGCATTAATCGTTATCACAAAACTTTGTTCCACACTTAAATTATGCTCTGATTGATTATCATTCAAGACAACTTGATTATCATTCAAGACAACTGAAATTGTGGTGTTGCCATTCTGGTTGGCCTTTGTTTCAAAGGTCAAGGTGCCGTCAGATGATATTGATGGCAACGTTTCAAACAAGGATGGATTACTCGGAGTCAATTCAAAAGCTAAATTATTTCTTTGACTTTCCTCATCCGTTGGTCCGGGTTCAATGTTATAAGCAAATCCTGAAATAGTTTGCTTGCCCGCATCTTCATATACTGTATCAAAATTATTATATTTCAAGCTAAAGGTGGGTGGATCATTTTTTGGCTGTACCTCGATAATAAATGTTTCTTCATTACTGTAAGCACCAAGACTGTCTTTCAAACGGATCTTCACTGTTTTTTCGCCATTTTTATTTGGTTTGGGTTTAAATGTCAGGCTGCCAAGCGTATCATTAATAACAATTTCAGGCGGAATGTCAAACAGGTCATCTGTCCCAACGACAGTGAGTTCAAACTCAAGGCGTTGTGCGGTTTCATCTGCACCACCGCCAGCACTGATATTCGTTATCCAGTTCGTCGTTTTATTCAAACCGCAGTCCTCAAACACTTTAACTGGTGATGTCCCCATTGTAAACGATGGTGGATCATTAATGGATTTGATTTTAATCGAAAATCTGTATGAGAGACTGGTATTTTCGCCATCATAAGATGTGCCGCCAGTATCTATCAGCTTTACATCGACTAGTGCGGTTCCAGCGACATCCGCTTTCAATTCGAATGTCAGGTTGCCATCAGCATCAATTTCAGGTAGTTCAGTGAATAAGCCAGAATTTTTTGTTGTCACATCAAAAGTCAATACCTGATCTGTTTCATTACTCGCACCTTTGTTGATGTTCTTTACCCATGCAGGGTAGCTTTTTAGGGTGTGCTGATCGACTTCATCAATCACAATATCTTCCCCTAGCTCAAAACTCGGGGCATCGTTAACAGGTGTCACATTAATCGTAAACTTTTGTGTTGCGCTTGTCAGTGAATCTGATTTTCCGCTCGTTCCACTATCTGAAATATTCACAAATATCTCTGCTGAACCATTGACATTTGTGTCCGTTTGAAATTGAAGGGTTCCATTTCTATCAAAGGAGGGGGGGATCGCAAAAAAATTATCCGGATATGTGATATTAAATGTAATGTCCTGCTCTCTTTCATCAAATTCGATCTGTGTATTCGGACCTGGTTTTATATTGTTTGCCCAGTTATCTTTAAAGTATATTCCTTGATCTTCAAGAATATTCAGTTCTTCTCCATCCAGGCTAAACGATGGGGGATCATTTACAGGCAAAACGTTCAAGACTAAAAGGGTCGTTTCGGATTTTGCACCTTCGGAATCTTCAAGGTAGATCTCTACCTGTGCTTTTCCATAGGCATGTGCCTTTAAAGTAAAATAAAGGTTGCCTGTAGTACCGTTCGGTGTGATGTCTGGTTCGACCTCAAACATTTCACTACCATTTATGGTTTTCACATGAAAATTCTTGGTCTGGGTAATTTCTTCAGTGCCGGCACTGACATTGAATGCCCATGCTGAATAATCACAACGCCCCGCATCCTCGGTAACTGTATATGACGTTGAGATGACATCAAAAGTTGGCGGATCATTAACTTCTTCAATTTCAATCATAAAAAATTTGGATTGACTGGTATCCTGACCGATACAGGTTTCATCACATCGTTCTGTAACACCATTATCCTCTGCCGTCACTGTAACTTTGGTCGTGCCATAAGCATTTAATTTGGGAATAAATGTCAATGTGCCTGATGAGGATATGCTTGGAACTTCTTGAAAAAGTTCAGGTTTTTTAACGGTCAAGTGATATGTCATGACCTGTGTGTCTTCATCTTTTGGGCCTTTAACAAGATTTTTTATCCAATTTGATTGATTATACAACCCACTGTCTTCTTTTACTTTTATGAGGTCCGATCCTGTCATAAAGTCAGGCTGATCATTCACAGGTACGATAGAAATGATTGTATATTTTTCGTAACTGGTGTCTTTACCTGTGGCATCAGTGCCGCCATCATCTTTGAGTATGATTGTCAGGTTGGCTATTCCGTTCATATCTGGTTTGGGAGCGAACTCTAGTACTCCTTCTTTGGATATCTGGGGTTGCTTAAGAAACAAGTCTGAGTCTTCTGTGGTGACTTCAAACCAGTGTTCCTGAAAAATTGTAGAACCGGGCTCTGGGTCAATGTTTTGTGCGTAATTATATACTTTTTTGGAACCTGAATCCTCACAAGCGGTTAAGAATTCATAAGCCGAGTTTATTGTAAATTCGGGTCGATCATTGATATCTTTAATTTCAATGGTAAAATAATCCTTTTCACTGGTATCCTGGCCATTATTGTTTGTGTTGCCATTATCTTGCAATTGAACAGTAATAAGGGTGGAACCCGTTTGTCCCTGGGCAGGAGTAAACTCAAGGGTGCCATCTGGACTGATCGATGGTAAGTTGGAAAACAAATACTGATCTTCATCTTTTGTCGATACAAGAAACTGAACAGTTTGGCTGCTTTCATTTGAGCTCCCCTTGCTGATATTCGTTACAAAGCCTAATTCCCTATGCAAGCCCGTATCCTCAGAAACCTCTATTTTGTCTTTGTTGATAGTAAACACTGGCGCATCATTGACTGGGTCAACCTGAATATTGACTGTGGTTTCATTGGAGTCAAAATTACCATCATTAACTTTGAATATAAAATAATCACTGCCATTAAAATCAGGGCCTGGCTTGTAGGTTCGTATGGCCCCACTACCAGTTAGTGTACCATGGGCTGGATCACGAATAATTTCATAGGTCAGAGGATCGCCATCTTCATCATTTGCTTTAAGTGTAAAAGATTTAGGTTCGTCCTCAAGAAAGTACTCTGTCCATTGATATGCTTCTGGTTCCACATTGGTGGATTCTACTGCACCCATATCGAAGCCAATTCCCAGGGGACGATCGTTGCCGCCAATATCCACATTGGGCGCATTTTCCGAACTGGCCTCATTTTTACAGGGAGAGCCTGTATCCAAGTGATATTGACTATCTTTTGTGAACTTGGGATTTTGATTGATATTCCCAGGATAAAGCATCCATTCATCATCTTGGATATTTGAGTACGTCACGATTGCCATATTCTCCGGTTCGGTTTTGATTTCATTGCCTTCATTCCATAAAATACTGTTTCTGATTGTCACATGTTTTGATACACCTGAAGTGTTAAAAAAAGCATAAACACCTTTACCCTCGTAGGTTGCATGGTTATCTGCCAGTGTAGAAAAATGAATCAATGGAGATGATACATTGTCAAAATATATTCCGCCACCAGATTTGGCATCATTTTTAACAATTACTGAGTTTCGAATTTCCGGCGCATTACAGTCCCATGCATAAATTCCGCCCCCTTTTTCGGCCAGATGATCATCGATATTTTCTATGTGGCATTGATCAATCAGGGTTGTATCATTGGCACGCATGGCGATACCATTGCCGTAGCTCGCATCATTATTTTTAATGGTTAAATCGCGCAGAATAACCGATGTCTGATTGAGATATACGCCGCCGCCATAGTTCGCTGCTGTATTATCTTTAACTGTCACTTGCCTAGTGGTCAACGTGGCATCGGCAAAAACGTAGATTCCTCCTCCACTATCTTTGGCAGTATTTTTATATATTTCAACTGAACGTAAAAAAGATTGTCCCTGGTTCATAATGGCCAAGCCGCCACCATTGGGTGCAGTATTCGATGTTATTCGTACTCCTGCTAAATATGGGTTGGAATCGGAGTCCATCACAGCGATACCACCGCCACTTTCTGTGGCTGTATTATTTTTGATCGTACAGTTGGAAATACTGGGAGATGATCCATTGGCAATCAAAATCCCACCACCATAAGGGGCATTACCTTCAATAATGGTAAACCCTTGAAGAATGGCACCGCTGTTTTCTTTTTGACTAAAAGTGACGACACTATCGGAATTTGCGGCAATGATTGTTGCAGCACTGGGACCATTTTCTGAATAAACTTTGATATTCTTGCCATTAAATGAAATGTTTTCAGAGTAGCTGCCATTCCTGACAATAATGCTATCGCCATCTTGGGAAGCATCAATTGCCGCCTGGATGCTATCAAAATCACAATTTCCAAACTTGCATACATCCTTTTCTTCAGCAAAACTCTTAACTTCAATCAAATCTTTTTTGGTCGTCATGAAGCTGCCATCTTCAGTTTTAACTGTCAGAATGACTGTATACTTACCCGGTAGGTCATATGTATTTGGTGGGTTTTGAATATTAGGGAATGAATTGTCACCCAGTGACCATGACCAGTCATTTACCACCTGATAAGCATTTGTGGTATCGAAAAATTGGACGTTCAAAGGCGATTTTCCAATCGTTCTACTGACGATAAAATCAACTTCGGGTATGGGATTCAATACAGTGATGCATCCATAATGAATGACGATGTCCTTGTTTCCCTGATCATCAAAGACAATGAGTTGAACAGTATATTCTCCATACTGCTCGTAGATATGCGTTGGATTCCTTTCATAGCTTTGTTCAGAATCGCCGAATTTCCAGGTCCATGTCTTGGGTGAACCCACGCTCATATCAGTAAAATCAATCTGAAGTGGGGCATATCCCGCTGTAGTATTGACTGTAAAACCAGCGATGAGTTCATCAACCACTATAATCTGTGTTTTCGAATAGTCGCCAACAGTCAATTTAGCCGTGTTTACGCCGGGTGTAGTAAAGGGTGCAGTAGGATTCACACCAGTATCCGCAAGATCACCAAATGTCCAGGCAAAATCGTTATCATCAAAATTACTTGTACCATCGTACGCATATCCCTTAAATTCAATAGACATTCCAGGACTGACACGCATATCTGAGGCATAAAAGTCAAGATGCATATTATGATTATCCCACTCAAAAGCCCCCATATCTGCATCAGCTCCAAATGGTCGGGGGTTACCATCAAAATCAAGTGCCAAGTCATTAACTTCCAGGTTCTCGGCTTTATCAATAACCGGTGAACCATTTATAATTCGATAGTTTCCAGTTTCTGGATCTGTAAACATGGGATCTTCGTTGATATTACCAGGTCCCTCATATCTACCAGAATCTTGAAAAATATCTGAATTGCTCACTAACACAGAGCTGGTTGAGTCTGTTTCAATCACTTGATAAGCCAGACCGTTGGATTGCCAAAAAATACTATTCTGGACAGTCACTTCATTCGAATTTGATAGTTGTTCAACAAATAATGATAATCCCTGACCTGCATGGTTATCACTGATTGTAGCGTGTTGGATTACAGTACTTGCATTGTTAATAGCCATTCCGCCCCCCGTATACCGGGTAAAGTTGTCATAGATCAGCATATTGCGCAATGTTAAGTGGGCATCTTTTTCGGCATAAATGCCGCCACCCTGTAATTCAGATCTGTTTTGCCTGATGATTGAACGTGACAATGTGGCAAATGATTTATAACTATAAATCCCTGCACCTGATTTTCCAGAAAAATTATTCTGGATAATAGTGCCCTCAATCAGGGGATCCGATGAATCGCCATAAACATAAATCCCCCCGCCATTTCGAGAGACAGAATTATCTTCAATTCGACAATTTTCAATGGTCGGTGAGCTGTCATCAATATAGATGCCCCCTCCACTGCGATTCACGCCACCGCCATGACGAATAATGCATCCTGAAATTTTTGCGTGCCTGGATTCTCCCTCAATAAATCGTACAACGCTGTTTTGGAACTGTCCATCAATGATTGTCTGAAAAGGTTTTTCCGCCTTTACATGAATGTTCTTTCCTCTAAACAGAATGTTTTCCTTATATACACCTGGTGCCACAAGTACCGTATCACCATCTTGAGTACCGTTGTCTGATATTTTTGACTGAATGGTTGTATTTGTGTCCGCTTTGATTGTCTGGCCGAAAATGGCTTCTATGGAATGATTTGCTTTCACATCGGTAAAAGTATGTTGTCTATAGTTGTCAGGTATTTGTCCCCACTTATCAAGCATTGATTCGTTATCAATGATTAAGTCAAACAAATACTTATCTTTATTTGGCGTCAGAAAATACGTTTGGTCTCCACCAAATGAGACAAGCGTTATTCCCTGTGGACTAATGCTGCCATGAATTGCTTTGGGGGAGCTTGCAGTGATTGCGTACTTCTTCAGTTGAAAATCGACATAAACCACTTTATCTTTATCCATTTGGATGCGAATATTACGTTCCGACCCGCTTTCATCGCCAGACCATTCTTTAAAATTGGATGAATAACTGTCAGCAATGGCTTCAGCTTCGATATATGTGTTATAGGGATAAGTGATCACAATAGGTAAGGCCTGGACTGTTCCATTAATAGATACCTTGCCTGAGCCGTTAGCGTTTGAACTCTTCTCTATTCTCAGTGTTTTTATGTCTAATGAAAAATTGGCTGTAATTGATAAATCCTCTTTGATATTCTCCCATTTATGCGTTGAATTACTATCTGAATTATTTGCCCATGACCAACCATCAAATTTCCACGATTCGAACACGTTAACCGTCTCCAGTTCTAGGGTATCATTGTATTTTATTGTTTTTTCAATTCCATCATCTATATTTTGGGTGTCAAAATACTCCGAAATATCTTCGGAATTCCATGTAACTTTTATTTTTCCACCGCTACCTTCACGTCGGACTGTCAGCTTCAAGTCTTTGTAATCAAATTTATAGTTAAGAGTGTAATCCTGTTGGATATCGCTAATGGTTATTTTTGTACCATTAATAGTAATTTTGGAGTCATCAGGTTCAAAACCTGACCAGCTTTCAAACTGAACAAAGTCAGTATCTGCTTCCGCCTCCAGAGATTGGGTTTCACCATATCTGACACTTAATGGACTAGAAATGTTATTACCGTTGCTATCCTGAATCGTTATCGTTGTATTATCAATACCTTTATGATTCAGGAAAACAATTTCATATCTTTTCAAGTGGGCAGTAACCGTTATGTTTGTTGGCTCTTTAATATTTTCAAAGCGACGGGTATTGTTATCAACATAAACAGGCTCCTCAGTTTTATCGCAGGTGAATTCAGGTGTTTGCGTTGATTCAATGGGCTTTGTTGTCAGCGTTAAACTTGTGTCATAGAAAACATTGATTACTTTTGTATTAACTCCGGGCACATACCAGGTTTCAGTATCTGTTTCTGTCTGGGATGTCATGTTCAAGCCGGTTTCGACAGGATTGGTCGTGCTGTTGATTTTTTCTCCCACATAAATGATTGTCACAGGAATGTTATATCGTTCAAAGGTGGCTGTCAGAATATGTCCTTCATCTACGCTGCTAAAGGTATAGGTGATGCGGGAGCCATCAGAAATGTATTGCACGGGTTCACCATCTACAATCAGTTCTGTGAGCGTATACCCATTTTCGGGGTCAATAATAAATGTTTGGGTGCCTGAGTCTTCAATTCCATAAATGTCACCATTCTTAAGAGTTCCAGCATTACCATCTATTGAGATACGGCCATTTGAATCATTAAACCGAAAAGTAATCGGCCATTCGTTTGACTCATAAACGCCCATATCTGGGGCACTACCAACTGTTCGCATATTGCCATCAAGATCTCTGATAATTAAGCTTGCTGTATCTGCTTTATCCTGGCATGGAGAACCTGTTTGTAAATGATAATCTGGAACAGTTGCATCATATTGAAGAAAAAGTGGATCATCGTCTATATTGGTACTGCTTTGATACACAGTTTGAGCAATTGCTGAATGTTCGATTATTGGTGGCTCGCTGTATTGATCAAGCACAATTTGAATTTTCTCATTACCATTTTTGAAAATACAGTTCTTTGCCATAAAGCCGGGTGATAATTGATTGCCATAAAGAGCATCACCAGCTGTGCCTGTATAATTTGCAACATTTTGAGCAATCGTTGAAAACAAAAAATTGGCAGAAGAAACACCATCCAGGTAGATGCCGCCACCATAAAGGTCAGATCTGTTTTCAGTGATAAGTGTATTCATAATTTGAGGGGCAATAGATTTTTTTGAATAAATACCAGCACCTCCCAAACCTGATATATTTTCCTGAATTTTAGCCCGACGAATAATAGGAAACGTGGCATTTTCCAGGTATATACCACCGCCTCTGTGCGCTTTATTTATCAGGATCGATGTTCCCTCTATACGGGGTTGTGCCTGGCTGATGTAAAGGCCGCCACCTTTCCATGTTGCCGTATTCGCTTTCAGTGTTATATCAAGAATAATCGGGTTGGCATTAAACGCGTATATACCTCCGCCATTCATTTTTGCTTCATTTTTAGCAATATAAGTATTATTGACAAATAAAGGCGATGCACCATACAAACAGGCCACTCCTGCTCCATAAGGAGCTGAATTCTTGTTTTCTGCGGTGTCATTATCACCAATAACTGAGTTATCAATAACACCACTAGAATTATTTAAAAAGGCAATACCACCGCCTGCGATTGTTGCGGAATTCTTCTGAACAATACAATTTTTAAGAATTAATCGTGATCCGTTATCTACAAGGATTCCCCCACCAAAATCAGCTTTCCCGCCGAGTTCGATGATCAGCCCTTCCAGATAGACGGTTTTACCATTGATGATTTTGATAACACTGTCCGAACCATTTCCACTAATCGTAACTTTTTGATCGGTCTGCGATTTTATTGTCAGATTTTTGTTTTTGGTATCAATATTTTCATAATATGGTGTTTCTTTGGATAGGACAATAATACATGATTCTTCGTCATCTCCACATTTGTTGTCAATTGCATCTTGAATACTATCACTGTCGTCAATAGTCATAACAGTTGATGTTGTTGAAGTCAGGTTTATTTCCTGATTGGCAGAATTATTCTTGTCCGATATGTTTAAAATGATATTATAATCCTGATCAACATCAGTATAAGTGTAGGTATTGTATTTAAATGGCGCATCATAATTGCTTGCATCACCATTACCAAAAGTCAGCGTCCATTCTTTAATATCAGTATATGAGAAAGAACGATCATAAATCGTTACCGTACAATCATCTGAATCGCTTTTAATGCATTCAGAAGGGGCTATCTCAAATGCAGCCTGCGGTTCAGGATCCAATATCGTTACATAATGGTATCGGGTAAAGACTTTTTTTACCAGTTCTCCACTATCACCTGGTATGTGAGCAGTCAATTTTACTGAGAATGTTTGTTTCTGATTGATATCTTGTACATAATAAGTATGCACTGGTGATTCTTCTGAACTGGTTGCTCCTCCATCGCCAAAATTCCATTCCCATTTAGCATAACTAGGGGGTGGTACGAAATTCCCCGAGGTCAGATTATAAAATTTGACAGTAAAGGCATTAAAACCAGCCACACCGGGAATGTCAGGGATATCAAAGGTTGTATTGGAAAGGGTTATATCTGATGGTGCAGCAATAAAGTTTAAATCCACTGCATCTGTATCAGAAACATTGATATAGTCAAAACGTTTGAGGGTGGATGAATATCCACTGCCATTAAAGGCGGTCAATTGAACGGTGTATAAACCCGGTTGATTGTAAACATGAACCGGATTCTTTTCATTACTAATGGTGCCATCACCAAATTCCCAAATCCGAACTGTGGTGTTGTCTAAATTGGTGGTGAGATCGGTAAACGTGACGGTTAAAGGTGCAGTGCCTGATCTCTGGGTGGATGCTGAGAAGTTTACTGCCGGCATCAGGTTGTCGTATTCATCTCCACCCAGATCAATGGTAGTTCCGGATTTACGACTGTTGCCATCAATATCTTTGGAATAGGCTCCATCTGGTAAATGCTCAACTCCCTTATTTTTACAGTTTGTTAAGCTGCCAAGATGATAATCACCAATGTTTGTATCTGCAAAGTCTGGCTCATAGTTATAGTTATTGTTGGTAGATAGAAAATCATTTGCGTCTGAGTCAATGCTGGAGTACTTTACATCAATATATTGAGTATTCCCATCAATTTCTCGGCCATTTTCCCACAAAATAGAATTTGAAATATTGACCGGCAATTCAGCGCCTTGCGGCGGATATACATTTGCATAAATTGCACCGCCATATCCATCTTCGTAGCGGTTATTACTGATTGTGGTGCCAAAAATACTGATTTTGCCATAGTTATTGACATAGATACCTGCACCATTACTTAATGTTTGGTTTTCAATGATCCATGAGGATTCTAACTGAAGATCTCCCAATTGATCGTAACTAATGCCATTAACATAAATACCACCGCCATTAATTCCAGCGATATTACCTCGAATATTGGATTGGTAGACTTTTGGACGCACGGTGCTATTACTACTTTCACAATACAGTCCTCCACCATATTCACCTGCAATATTTCCCCGAATATACAATTCAATAAACTCAGGCGCAACATTAGAAGCAGGTGCGTCTCTCGAAACATAAATGCCGCCGCCATGCACACTTGCTTCATTATCGATTATGTGGCAGTCTGAAATGGTCGGCGAGGCGTTGAGTATGTAAATTCCCCCACCATTGACAGCGTATCCATTCTTAAAGGTAAAACCGGAAATGTTGACTGTTTCGTCGATATTGCTCAATTTAATACATGATGTTTCTTTGTTTGCGTCAATGATTGTTGCCTCAGGCCCTTGAACTGAAAAAATTGTCAATGACTTGTTAGGAAAGTCTAACTGTTCACTATAAACCCCTGGATCAACAGCGATAATGTCGCCAGAATCAGCATTGTTTAAAGCATCCTGAATGGTGTTGAATTGGATATTTCCTGTAAAACTACCATGCTGAGTATCATCCTTTTGGGTTACCAAGATATGAGAAAAGCGTGCATAGATCACGTGATGGTTCGAAATATTAGAGAATGTATGGATGTAAGGGTTGTCACTTCCTTTTCTGATCAATGATTGACCATCAAGACTCACGTCGGCTACTTTTAAGTCAGTGTTCGGGTATACCTTGATGGTTCGCGAGGATAAGTAATCAACCGAAATAAACACACGGTCATGAACTTCGACATCCCCAGTTTCATCAGTATAGGTCATATAGCCGCCATCCCCCACAAGCATGACAAGGGTATAAGTGTTGGATTCCAGAGCGGCGGTTATGGAATAATCGCTTTGTACGGATTGAAAGGTAAAGTCACAGGCGGTTCCGTTGAAGGTACAGGCATCAAGCACTGACAGTCCATCCACAAAAACATCTTTGATATGATGATAGTCATCTGGCGAAACTCGAAAAGTCTGAGATTGATCGTATTCAACATTCACAACGAGTCGGTTTTCTGAATCTGTGTAGGACGTACCTTGAGGGTTAATTGCTGTTATTGTGCCAACACCAGAGGTTACATCAGCGGTTATGTCAAACTCATCAATCGCAAATGTCGCCGCAACATGACAATCTTTGATCACATTAAAAAGATGTTCATATGAAGTTGCATTTTTTGCAGCAGTAATATCATCATCGCATATAGTCAAGGATTCGATGTGGTAATTGGGAATACCTGTACATTTAATAGTTCGTGTATCATTATGTGGAATGCCTGTTGACGTACCAATAACTTCACAGCTACCATTCTGAATATCTGAACCAATGGTAATTTCGTAATCTGTTTCAACAAACTGAAAATCTAGCTGATAATCTTCCTTAATTTCGGAGATTGAATACCAATTCTTTTCTCCAAGGTCCATAAATGTATCATTCTGATATAGTGCTGAAATTTTGTAGCCCGGTTCAGGAAACATTGTAATTGTGATATCGTCATTATGATCAACAGACAATTTTGCTTCCGATCCAGCATTAATTTGGGAATATGAATATCCCTTTTCAGATGTCCCAGTTTCTGTGGTGATAGATCCATTTTCTCCAACATTCAGTGTAATGGTGTGACCATCATCATCCAGAATTTTTCCAATACCTGTATCATCCTGAATGCTTGCATTGGGGGAAGATATAATTTTAAGTGTAAAATATTCAGCAGGTTCTTGTTGCACATCTTCTTTAAGATCAATACTGATTTCTCCGGATGTCTGTCCACTTCTGATCACAACACTAGCCACTACTTCGTTATAATCAGTTACACTATAAGCTTTTGCTTGACTGGGATCATCGGTGCCATCGAAAACATCACAGGTAACAGAGACATTTACGTTCGTGGTTGTACTCATTGACACAGTAAATTTAATCGTTCCATCGCCTTCCTCGGCAACAGAATCATTAATGGTGATTCGTGGAGTCGTAACAGTATAATCCGTTTCATCACTGGCACTGCCTTTAAAATGAATGTAACCAATATTTGCACCCCAGGCAAACCCCCTTATTTCACCCGTTTTCTCGTCAAGCCAAACAGAACTCGCCTCTTGTGAAGTGTTAAAATTAATCCATCCAACATTTTCACTCCAGGCATAACCATATAAAAAGCCATTGGAAAATATATTGACACCCCAGTCTGATGACGTCTTATTGGCATAAGGTCCAGAATTGGATGCGCCGAGCTTAATCCATCCGATATTTTCTCCCCAGATATATCCAGAAAGGTAATTTTCATGAACAGTAACGTCTTTATGAACAGGCCGCAGATTCAACCAGCCTGTGTTTTCAGACCAGGCAAATTTTTCCTTAGTGTGAATATTGCCGCTGTAGGCTTGAACACAAGGCATCAAAAGAAAAAAAGCTATGACGGCCCATATTTTGAAACATCTTTCAGATATGGCGCTTTTCATATATACCTCCAATGATTGTTTATGATCCGGATATTATTCTGTACCACCACGAACTGGCCAGACGTAACATGGATTATTTTTGTTCTGGGTGTTGACCATTCCGGTTGCCATATAGACAGTCCATGCACTGGCATAAGGATTATTTAAATTAGTGGTGCTTGACCAATAGTAATAATTTTTGACATCACTACTTATAAAAGCATCTTCATACTTCTCAGGTAAGGCAGGAGATGTGTTTCCATAATCGCTGAGACTTTGTAATTCTTTAATATTTGGCAGGCGCCAATCTGTAAAACCATAGCCGAGAGCCGTACTTTGGTTCATTTTTTTAACTTCATTAAAGGCATCAGACCAGGTATATGATGTCCCATTCAGGCAGGGACTTCTTGTCCACATCAGTCCTGTTTTCTTATCAAAAACGGTATCAACATTATCTATATTAACCTCAAATCGCTCGCCATTCTTGTTGGTGGATTCCAACCCAATGCCATTTTCTGCCCAATGGGCATCATCTTTGTAATCACCACCATTCCAGCCGGTATCTGAGCTGGTTGTTTGTCCGGTTTTTAATACGGGTGCTGGAGTTCGTTCACTAACCGGGCTACCTGTTAATTCTCCCCAGTAACCACCAGGGCCCAATCCCCAAAAAGCCTTACCCGGTACGACATCACTTGGTTTGGCATAATTGTCATTTGGTTGTGGAGCATTTTCATAAATCTGTCGTAAACTATGACCTGAAGGTGTTGGGCCGGTTGTCGGTTCTATAAAAACTTGACGATCTACTGTATATTGTATTCCTTCATCCAAGAGTTCAAAGATATCTGTCAAGGTCGGCATAGCGCTAAGTGCACTTTCAGGAGAGCCTGGCGGTTCCAGGCTTGTGGGATTATTTTCTTGGGCACTGGCCAAAGACACACAGAACAAACATGTCACAAAAAAACTTAAAAACCATTTCATCTTAATTCTCCTCCTTATAAATGGGGTTACCAAACATACGTTATTAAGCGTTAATTCGGTATTTGCAAAAAATAAGTTTAATTTTTATTTTGATTTATTCTATCATAATAATAGAATGAAATCAATTTATAACATCCATAATAGATATTGTCTCGTGCTTTCTGTAATAAGAATTTAAAAACTACGTGTAAAAGGTGCCTGTCTGCATTACACACTCATAAGATTGTATTTGTTACTAAAAACAGATAAAAAACAAACGGTTGACAGTCTTCTTGTAGCATTTTCGTTGTCAAGATATTTACACTTCAATGGCATAGTTTGAGGAATTTTGCAAGGATTATGCCTTTTTGGTAAACGAATGAATGGCTTTTCAAGCAAAGAACATATAATGATAAAGCAATATAGGGTTAAATTTCTGTGTCAAAGCCTATGAACAACGTAAAAGTCAACGTGGTTCGCATTGGCTAGGGATAACATTTAATTTTTTGGAGTTTCAGATGAAAGGCTTTGAATTTTTTGTTGATATTCTCTTATGGTCTGAACATATGTTTCTTTTTTATTGTTGTAGGCTTGAATGCGCTTATTCAATTGCGCTGCACGACCTTCCAAAATTTTAATATCAGTCGATGTTTTAGGACCTTTTTTTTGATCCAATTGTTCGATGGCTTTTTTTTCATCAACCAGTTTCTCGTATTCTTTTTTTAGTTTTGCCTGGAGTTGAGTAATCTTTTTGCCAAGAATTCGGGCTTCCTGCGAGATTTCTTCTTCCGATTCCTTGGTTTCCGATTTTGGATTGATTGGGATTGTTGCCCGGTCTTGATTTTTTGAGTTGATATATTCTTTGTATTTATCCACCTGATGTCGCTGATTTTCAGGAACCTCAGAGAGATTGTCAGTGAAACGTAAGACACCGTTCTGGTCTTTGTATTTGTAAAAATCACTCAAAACATTGCTTGCTATAAGAAACATGGCAATGCTTGCACATGCAATAAGTTGATAATTTTTCATAATGGATTCCTTATGATGTTAAGGGATTCTCGAAAAATAAGTTCATCATTTAGGCAAACTCTCATTCCCTCGTTCCCACGCTCTGCGTGGGAATGCATATGGGACGCTCTGCGTACCCTATACATGAACTGCTTTGTCCCCCTATCAATTGGATACGCCCTTTTGCTTAAGGCAAATACTATGCCATAAAATATGAAATCCTGCATCAAAAAAATACTCTGGCATGATAATTGCCTTTCATAATGGTGATTCGTTATGAATTCAATCGGAAATCTCTGAAAATATTTTTCGAGATTTCCATAATAATAACTTTGATTCTCTTTTAATTTTCAACATTCAGAAAACACATCTTTATTCAAGTCTGAGTAATTATTCTTTTCTGAATGTCATCAAAACAGGAAAAAACGATGAAAAATACCGAATTAAAAAAGCCTTACGATCTTGGGGTTCTTGATTTTTCCATATTAATCAATCATCTCATCAAACAATTTGATGGTATGTGTAAAATGCACTATGATCTTGCAAAGAATATTGTTTCTGAATGCCCGATGCTAAATGGGCCAATTGATGACTTATCTCAGCTAGAGCATGAAACCTGCAAGCAACAAATGATAGTACTGACCTATTTACTATTTCCTGCAATTTACTGGGAAAGAAATAAAATTGCCCTGTTAAAGCCTGCCAGTATGACTGTCATAAAGGCCTCCCCCTGCTTTCATGAAAGTATTCTGGATGATGAAGGTCATATTACCCGCTCAGAAAGCTTTGATCAAGAAGTCTTTTTTAAAAAACGTTTATCCAGAATGTACATGCATATATTGGAGCAGATGTATAATATTGATACGTCAGCAACATCAAATGATCATATGATTCATCCCTGCACAGATAAACAAACCGGCCTGGAACGTTTCTACCTTTTTGACATTGATATGCGGTTTGTTAAGGTAACTTCCCATAAGCCATTGCCAGAGCTTGATGAAGAAACCATCAAAACAGTCAAACGAAATATTACTGAGCCGGAACGTATTCAGCCCATCATTCCTATTGATCAGTTTGAAATATCTGGTGTTACAATCGTAAAAGCGACTGATATCACACAGCAGCACGTTTTGTCATTGCTTCAAAAAGATCTGATTGACCGCGATAATATCACCACACAAACCGGATTTAATAGAATTCAACAACGATTGCGCAATTATTTCAAACTGCCCAGCCTGGGGATTAGTGTGGCCTGTTTTTATGGGAATCATGCTTTGTTGATTAATACTGGTTGTGATTTATCCAATTCGTGTATGTTCACCAACTCTCGACAAATGCCATTATCATTTTTTAAAGATACACCATTTGAGGAAGCGGTGAAAAACCAAGAAGTTTATGTTTTTAGTGATATTCAAAAACACAACTTTGTCAAAATATCCAAAAAAGCAATGAATGGCGAGAATATACGATCATTAATGATTTGCCCATTGATTTATCGGGATGAATGCATTGGTACGCTAGATCTGGCATCACCTGAACCCAATACATTTGGCACGCAAGAAATGTTAAAAGTGGAAGATCTCCGACCCCTGTTTGCAATGGCAATCAATCGGGCCACTGAAGATCTGGATAACGAAATCCAGGGGATTATCAAAGAAAAATGTACAGCCGTGCATCCATCGGTAGAGTGGCGATTTCGACAAGCAACCCTCAACTATATTACAGAAATGCAAAACAATGTCCATGCCGAGCTTGCGCCGATAATTTTCAAGAATGTCTATCCCCTCTATGGCATTGCAGATGTACGTGGATCCACAAATGCAAGAAATAACGCTATCCAGAAAGATCTCGCAAACCACTTAAGGTATGCCAGGAATGTGGTTGAACAGGCAGCAAAAGAAAAAAATATGCTGATATTTGATCAATTGCTGGATCGTATTGAAGATGAAATGGCTCGTATTCAAAAAGGTCTGGCATCCGGAGATGAATTATCTGTTGTCCGTTTTATTCAGTCTGATATCGAAGATGTTTTCTCTCATATTCGCCATCTTTGTCCTGATATAAAACAGGCCATTGAAGAATATGAATCCAAGATCGATAAAGAACTGGGAACGGTTTATCATCTGCGAAAAGAATTTGAAGAAAGTATTTTATTGCTTAATCAACGACTGGCAAATTTTTTAGACAGTGAGCAGGTGGAAGTTCAAAAAGTATTCCCTCACTTTTATGAACGTCATCGAACCGATGGGGTAGACTATTTGATTTACATTGGCAAAAGCATGAATGAAAGTGGGCATTTTCACGAACTGTATGTCAAAAATTTGCATTTATGGCAGCTTCGCATTGCCTGTGGCATGGCATGGATCACTCAGCATTTGAAACCCGAACTATCGGTGAACCTGGATATCGCCCATCTGATTTTGGTTCAAAATAGCCCTTTATCCATTCGGTTTCGCTACGATGAAAAACAATTTGATGTGGATGGTGCATATGATATTCGTCATGAAATTATTAAATCCAGAATAGACAAAGCCGTGGTCAAAGGCACAAAAGAACGTCTGACACAACCGCAAAAGATTGCCATTGTTTACTCATTGGCTGAGGAAGAAATAGAAATGATGCAGCATATTACCTATCTTCAAAAGCATGAATTTCTGAAAAAAAATGTGGAGTTTCTTGATCTTGAGGATTTACCTGGAGTCAATGGTTTAAAGGCTTTGCGTGTGGGGGTGATTCTCAATAGTGCGCCCCTTTCAAAATGGATGGAAAACTTTTGGCATGTGAACTGAAACACTTGCCCATTCTAAATATCAATACCTTTTTAGGAAAAAAAATGAAAAATATTCAATTGAACAAAAACAAAGCGCATGACGTTCTTGACTTTTCCATTTTAATTGATCATCTTCTCAAGCGGTTTGATGGTGTCTGTAAAATACAGTATGATCTTGTCAAGGGTATAATATCTCAAGCCCCTGTGTTGAATGGCCCAATCGATGACCTATCTCAACTTGAAACTTGCAAACAACAAATGAGGATGTTGATCAATTTTTTGTTTCCAACGATTTATTGGGAAAGAAATAAACTTGCGCTGTTTAAACCTGCCAGCACAACCCTCATTCATGCCTCTCCTGCTTTCAAGGAAAAAATTTTGGATGATCAGAACAACATTCTGATCGGGGACAGCTTTGACCAAGAAGCCTTTTCAAAAAAACGTTTATCCAGAATTTATATGCACATCATGGAGCAAGTGTTTAATATTAAAACCGCTGCCACGCAGAATGATCATATTCTTTTACCGGGTAAAGACAAACAAACCGGGTTGGAACGTTTCTATCTTTTTGATATTGATATGCGGTTTATCAAAGTAACTGCACTGAAACCATTGCCTGAACTGAGTGAAGAAACCATCAAAACAATTCAGCAGAATATAACTGAACCAGAACGTATTCAGTCCATCATTCCCATTGATCAGTTTTCACTATCTGGCATTATCATCGCAAAAGCGACTGACATGACGCAACAGCATATTCTGTCATTAATTCAAAAAGACATGATCAATCAAGAAAATATCAGTACGCAAGCCGGGTTTGACAGAGTTCAAAAATACTTGCGCAGTTATTTCAAAATGCCCAATCTTGAAATCGTCCTGTCATGCTTTTATGACGACCAGGTCTTGTTGGTCAATATGGGATGTGATTTATCCCATTCATGTATGTATACCAGTTCCCGACAGATGCCAAAATCATTTTTTAAAGATACGCCATTTGAGGAAGCTGTGTTGAGTCAAGAAATCTATGTGTTTAGTGATATTCAAAAACACAATATGTCAAATGTATCAAAAAAAGCGACAAATTCCGACAATGTTCGTTCATTAATGATATGCCCATTGGTTTATCGCGATGAATGCATTGGCACGCTGGATCTGGCATCACCTGACCTCAATGCCTTTGGGACGCAAGAAATGTTGAAAGTAGAGGAGCTTCTCCCCCTCTTTGCTATGGGAATCAATCGGGCAACCGAGGATCTGGATAACGAAATTCAGGGCATTATCAAAGAAAAATGCACTGCGGTGCATCCATCGGTGGAATGGCGCTTTCGTCAGGCAACCCTTCAATATATTACAAATTTGCAATCAAATGATCATGCAGAAATTTCGCCGATTATTTTCAGGAATGTTTATCCAATCTATGGCATTGCCGATGTGCGTGGATCAACAAATGCGCGAAACAACGCTATTCAGAAAGACCTGGCAGACCATTTAAAATATGCCAAAAATGTGATTGAACAGGCCGCAAAAGAAAAAAATATGCTGATATTTAATCAATTGCTGGATCGTATTGCGGAAGAAACCGTGCGGATTCAAAAAGGTATGGCATCCGGAGATGAGCTGTCTGTTGTGCGCTTTATTCAATCGGATATTGAGGATCTTTTCTCCCATATTCGCCATATGTCTTCTGACATTGAACAGGCAATTGAAGATTACGAATCCAAAATAGATAAAGAACTGGGAACGGTTTATCACCTGCGAAAGGAATTTGAAGAAAGTATTTCATTGCTCAATCAACATCTCGCAAAATTTTTGGATAGCGAGCAGGAAGCGGTTCAAAAAATCTTTCCCCATTTTTATGAACGTCATCGAACCGATGGTGTGGATTATTTGATTTACATTGGCAAAAGCATGAATGAAAGTGGGGATTTTCACGACTTATATGTCAAAAACCTGCACTTATGGCAGCTTCGGATGGCCTGTGGCATGGCATGGATCGTTCAACATTTAAAACCCAAATTATCAGTGAGTCTGGATATTGCCCATCTGATTCTGGTTCAAAACAGCCCCTTATCCATCCGGTTTCGTTATGATGAAAAGCAATTTGATGTGGATGGCGCCTATGATATTCGTCATGAAATTATTAAATCCAGAATTGACAAGGCCGTGGTCAAAGACACGCAAGAACGTCTGACACAACCGCAAAAGATTGCTATTGTTTACTCAATGGCTGAGGAAGAAATTGAAATGATGCAGCATATTACCTATCTTCAAAAGCGCGCGTATTTGAAAAATGATGTGGAATTTCTTGATCTGGAAGACTTGCCTGGCGTTAATGGCTTAAAGGCCTTGAGAGTGGGAATTAATCTCAATAGTGTTGCCCTTTCAAAAGATTTTACAAGCCAGGAAAATTATTTTTAAAAAATTCGGGCAAAACTCGCCTGGGGGTTCAACCCCAGGCGAGTGTGGCTTTGCCGAATGCGATATTTTTTTTACCATTGCTATAACCAAGGCATTATTTCTGCCTTGCTATCGAAGTAGGGCGAACATTATAATCGCACCGACTCATCCATTGTCTTGTTTTTTTCGTTCCAAAATTATTTGAATGGATTAAAAAAACGAAACAAACGTGAAATAGTGGATTGCTCTCGTTCGATTTGTTTTTTGATTGTTTTGTTTTCAGGTGCAAACTGTTCCATTGCCTTTTCTTGAAATCCAGAAAGGAAACGATCTGTTGCCTTGTATCGATCCTGTTCGCTATTAAATAAAGATCGAATACGCTCCAATTCGCCGCCGTCCAGCCAATAGCCGCCACAATATGGGCAAGTATCGATTTCCACCTGTCGTTTAAACGATGAAAAACGTCGGGCCATGACAATTGTTTCGCATCTTGGACAATTGCGACGCTTTGAACTATCCACCTTGATATCAGGATTACGTTCTATATGAAGCAAAGCCTGACCGGCTGTTTCATTTTGTTGATCTGTTTTTTTGTATTCTGAGCGATCTAGCCAGATCCCCCCACAGCCATACTTGCAAACATCCACAAGCATTTCATCTGTTTTCATGACACGGAGTCGTGTGGTACACGCCGGACATTTCATAGAAACCTCCTGTTTTTTATCCGAACAGCAGCATCGCTTTTCGATATGTGGCTCGAAATCGATCAAAGCCTTCCATATCATGGTTTATATGCAGATACGCTGATTGAAGATTATGATACAATAACGCACTTTTTATATTTTTTTCCTGATTTTCAATGAGACAGGCGAGAATTTTAGATGCTATCGATACTTTTGATACCTGATCCGGTTGGTCAATCAATTGATCACCAATGCCAATCAGTTGGCCCAATCGCTGATATTGAAATCGTCCTCGCAATACGCAGAAACCTCTGCTTTTGAATCGCTCGCCATCTGGTGCGCCCTCATTGCCCATATCTCTGCGATAATCATATAAATCAAATGGCAATCCCCCAGGAGAGGTATTAAAGCGCGTAATCTGTTCCTCATGAGGGCTCAATGAGTTTGATACCGAAGCAATTGTCGATAATGCAACCACCACTGACTTGATATCAGTGAGTTGCCAGAATAACAACGCTTCTTTAATTATGGGAAAATGCGCTTCAATGGATCGGATGGGAGCCAGTGGAAAAATTTGGGACACCTGCTCACCAGTTATTGATTTTAACATATTATATGTTGGATCCACTTCTTTGGCATCGTGAATTTCTTTGTCTGAGGCCATATCCAGAGAAGTCATTGTTTCTGGACCAACAATACCATCATAAAGAATATTGTGACTTTTTTGAAAGGCTATAACAGCTGCTTCGGTTGCCGGTCCAAAAATACCATCCTCACGACCGCAAGGAAAACGCAACGTATTTAGCATTTGTTGTAATTGAACAACATTGGCACCCTGGGCACCGGTTGATAAAAAACGCATAAGGGGTCTCCTTTATCATATATTCCGACAAATATGATTTTAAGGTTAAAACATAAACTTATTATTCTTTTGAATCCAATAATTTTTGCACGATCGTTGCGATAACTTTCTTTGCCTTTGTATCGGGTTCAAATGGAGAAGTACCCGCCAGGTCGGCATCGATAAAAATGGTTTCATAGGGAAGACATCCCAATACTGGCGTGTCTGTTATCCGGTCAAGAATATAGGCCTCTTCTTTTGCATTTCTCACTTTATTCGCCATCACAGATATGCTTTTAATACCAAGATCTCTGGCCAGTTGTTGAATATGAAAAAAAGTTTCCAAGCTTCGTTTACCTGGTTCTACCACCACAATCAGTTGATCAACAGACTTTGCTGTCGCTCGCCCGAGGTGTTCAATGCCCGCTTCCATATCTAGAATAACCGTTTCATCACGTCCAATAACCACATGAGTTACCAGAGCTTTCAATAATGTACTCTCAGGACAAATACATCCGCCCCCCCCTTTTTGAATGCCGCCCAAACGCATAAACTTGATATTATCAATGGTAACAGACAGCGTATCAGGCAAGTCATCCACTGTGGGATTCATTTTGAAAAACCCCCCAATGGAACCGGATTTGACCTCAGTACGTTCAAATATCAAATCCTTCATGTGCGAAATTGGCGTAATTTTTTCAGCATCCGGAATACCCAAGGCAGCTGCAAAATTGGCATCTGGATCAGCATCAATTGCAAGAACACGCTTTCCCATTTGACTAATCATTCGTGCGAGTAATGCAGCTAAGGTTGTCTTGCCAACTCCACCTTTGCCACTGATCGCTATTTTCATTGTCCACTCCTTTTAAAATGCCTGTGAGATCTGATTCACAGGTTAATTAGTGAATGAGTCAGCATACGAGATCTCTTTGATTGTGCCATCTGACTCAATCCTGTTTGATATTCAATTAGGATTAATATTAGACCATCTCAATGGTAGTGTCAAAGAAAATGTCATGTTCGTATGCGTGCACCTGGATAATTCGATTATTTTTTTATTTTTTTTTTTTTTTGATTTGCCTGTCAGAAAATCAATTTTTTTTTGTCTATTAATAATAGAAGGTCAATTAATTTTGACTGGCACATAAATTGAATATTTTTGTTTTGTAAATAGCATGGTTAATGGCTTTGACTGGATAACATACTCACAATTCATTGTTTTGCTTTTTAAAGATTAAATTATGTTACAATATTTATAGGTTTTTTTAAACATTTTTTTTAAGGAATTCTCAAAAAATAACATACCCATTTCTATCGAATCATAATTACATGCATGATCGTGTAGAGACGTAGCATGCTACGTCTCTACGGCACGTAAACCTCAATACGAACATTTAAAATGGGGAACTTATTTTTCGAAAATTCCTAAGCTATTATCGTTTCAGATTACATTCCCACGCTGGAATGCTCTGGAGCATGGGAACAAGTTCGGAATCCCTTAATACGCATAATGTTTTGGGATTATCATCAAATGGAGGGATCATGAAACATCATCAATTTATTTTGATTACCCTGTGTATTTGTCTGCTCAGTCTAAATTTTTGTGAGGGAAAAGATTTGAATTTCCCATTTTCAATAAAAAAAATAACACCAGGGCCCATTGCAATGTCTTTGGGTGGGGCATCGATTTGTAACATATCGGACCCCCTAGTTGCCGTTCAAAACCCGGCAAACCTGGTTTTGAAATCACAAACACAATGGACCTTGAGTGTGTATCATGCAGTTCATAAAGAAATAGTGGATTCAAAAAATTCGACCTTTGATGGTATCAGTAATGCCAATGATAAAGAATGGGGGTTGAATTATCTTGGTCTGAATGTCCCTTTTCGTGTATTTGCAACCCGGATGGCAGCTGCTTTATCCTGGTATCCGAAATTTTCATTTGAGCGATCCATAAAAATATCCCAGAATGATGAAAATCAAATTAGTAGCTTTCGTACCTGGCATGTCGAACAATCGGGTTATATGTCTGCATTGACCCTTTCCTATGGAATTGAAATTTTACCGCAATTATCTATGGGGGTAAATTATAACTTATGGCTTGATAGCCTTGGGGACAATCAATGGGAACAGACTGTCTCCATGCATGGCATTCGTCCAAATGGCACAAATAATCCAATTCAGGAGTTTGAGCAGGGAAATATCAAATATGAGGACAGTGGTAGCAATTTTGAAATGGGTCTTTTATGGCAGGTATCATCCTACTTGCATGCAGGTGCAACCTTTCAAACACCACGATCAAATCTTATTACAACACATATCAACCACAATCGATCCGGCAATGAAACATATTCCACTGAACTTTCAACTCCCATGTCATTTGGTATCGGCGTCTCATATTTGCTGAAAAAAAATTGGAAATTCTTCCTTGATGTTCGTCAAGTTCACTGGGAAAACTTGGAATTCTCAACCAGCCAGGAAACAACAGAAGTGCTTACAGGACAAAACTCCGATACAAACAATGATTTGAGTGTTCACATGGTTCATTTCGGTTCTGACTATAACAGTAATCAAAAAATTGGCCAATTTAATACTGTTTATCGCGTGGGGCTATCTCTATGCACAGATCGTGGTATTGTTCATCCGGAACCTGATACGACTATTGGATTTGGGCTGGGACTAATTGGAAAACGAATGCGTTTTGATTTTGGATATCAATATCAACGATTTCTGGATCGAGAACAGACAATTATATCTGATGCTGTGATGATTAATTATATTCGGGGCCATATGCTTTCGGTGGCACTCAGCTATCGGTTTAATCCAAATTAATAATCAGGTCTCTTTCTTGCGAAACCAGTAATCACAAATTTTACGAAATCCCAAGCCTTGATACAACTGAATCGCTGTATCATTTTTTATATCCACATGCAGCTGCACATGGTTGACACCATTTTCATAAGCCTTTCGAATCATTTTTTGTACAAGTAACTGGGCATAACCTTTCCGCTGGTATGCCATTCTGGTGCGAACATCAAAAATCCCCATAAATCGATTTGTTTGAAGTCCCAAACCGCATGATATCGGAATACCATCAATGGAGAGACTCAATGGATATTTTTTGACATAAATGGATTGATAAAAAACTTGATAAATCTTTGCTTCTTTTTGAGAATAATCACCAATCAATTGGCGATGCTTGAGCCAATCGTTTTTTGAGTGAAATATTACAGTTGAACAACTTGGATCTTCAGGTTTTTCTACCAAACATAATTCCATCCAGCGCGTGAGGTTTATCTTTTGATAATTGGATGCCTGCAACAAAATATCCAACTTTTTTTCATGGGGCATCACTTGGAAAAGAAATTCAAACCCTTTATTTTGATACACAGTTTCACATTGCTTTATTTTTGAAAGCATGTTTAGCCTGCCATTGTTGAGCGGATACACGCAATTCGATCGATGGGTATTGGGATGAAACAAACGAAGTACCCATCCATCGTAAACTAAATGGTGACGGGCGGGCCACATATGTATGGCTGATGTTCTTGGGTTGACTGGTTTTATTTGGCATTTGCTGGGAGCGTATTTTTTCATTGTTATAAAAATACTACGAATGAGTTGATTGAGTCAATATATTTTGAATTGGTAAGGAAAACCTAAAAAATAAATTCATCATTTAGGAATTCTCAAAAAAATAAATTCCCCATTTAAAATTGCTTAACTCAATAAACATCAAGCATGTGCGTACCAAACTGTTCATTCTATTTTTTGAACCATGATTACACTGAAGAAGATGTATAAGATGAATAAAAATACTTTAAATTCATTTTTTTCATCCTCTTCAGTGTAACCATGGTTTAAAAACAGAATGAACAATTATGAAGTGAGGAATTTATTTTTTTAGTTTTCCTTAATAATTGCTCACTCGGTTTTTCAATCTTTTAAAGGCCTGCATTCAATTTGACGTTCTGGCATGTTATTATCATTAATTATTTGAATTTCCTCAAACTCTACTCTTGCTTGATTTTTATAAACTTCAATGCATGAGTTCACACCTTGAATCATCGTGCCCGAAAAAACTTCGCCTTGAACAATCACTTTGGCATTATGGTCAGCGGTTTGAATTTGACGATTAATCTCTTGAATTTTAGCTGTATTTTTTTCAATTTGCCCTTGAATGTCTTTAATATTATGTAGCCAGGTAGCCATTGTATCTTTTGCACAATTCAATGATGTCAATTCAGCCTTGGCCGGACCGATTTTCGCGGAAAATTTTCGGATTGTTTCTACCAGTTTTTTATCATTTTTGTTTTGTTTTTTCAAAGATTTGTATTTTATTAGCAGGTTTTTGATGATTTCTTTCGCCTCTCTATATACAGGATCAAGCGTGTTAATTTTTTGAGTAATAGACGCGTAGTCTTTTTCTAATTCTGACAGGTCATCAATGTCTTGTTCTTCCATTTCATCGGCTAACTTTTCTGCCAAGGATTGGTTTTCTGCTTTTAATTGCTCCATCTCTTTATAAAGAAGTGGGTCAGTACCAATAGTCAGTTGACATCCAGGCGAACTTTTTGATCCCAGGTCTAAAGTAACAATTTCTTTTAAAGCAATAATTGTTGATGTCAGTATTTTATTCTTTTTTACAATGCATTTGCTCCGAGTTTCAATATTGGAATCCACAATGCCATTAGTTACAGTTATATCTTGCTCACAAAAAATGCTCGATCCTTTAACAAATTTAGCCTTAAATTCGCCCTGACACGCAATTTTGGCGCCTACAACACCATTTTGAATAGTGATATCTCCCTCCGATTGAACATCCGCACGAAATAATTCTTTGGCATCAAGACTGGCACATCTAATTTTAAATCCGCTTTGTACCGTTCCTTTAACAACGACCGGGCCATTGAATCGGATATTTCCTGTTTTCATATTGACATCACCATTGACATAGAATTGGGGTACAACATCCACACGTTCATGACGTTCTTTTGTCAGAACAGGCATGCCTGAAATTCGTGCATGAACCAATCGCTTATCCTCGCTGAGTTCGGCACCACCGCCACATCGGATTGTTGCGTGTTGTGCTTTTTTGGCATCGATTCGTTTGCCATAAATATCTTTGCCATGTTTACCTGGAATTCCGGGAACGCGTTCAGCAATCAGTGTACTCTTTTCAATATAGGGCAGTTCACCTCGTTCTTTATAATCAATACGATCATCTGCATCGGAATTATCGGGATGAATTGGCTTTAAAGGATTGGTATCAAATAAATATTTAATTTTTCCATGAGTTGGCTCGGATGGCTCACTTCCCTGAGCAACCAGCCAGGGTGAAATTCGATTTATTTTTTTATCTATAAATAACTGAAGCTGTTCATCGCTGACAATGCCATAAACTATTTTTTCTTGTTTTAAAAACTTTTTTAAATCGGCGGTATTTAAATCTGAATCTATGGGTTTCTTTTCAATAAGATAGGCTTTCATCTTATTCTCTACAGTTACTTTGAGTTGACCTCTTAGTATACTGATATCTTTTTTTGAAACTGGTTCAAAATCAATGACTTTCTTTTCTGAATCCTTTTTATTCGTTTGGATCTCTGCTTTGTTCGATATATCCTTATCAGCATCAATCACATTCATAACTTTTGATTCTTCCGGTTTGTTTGGCGCGGAACGAACCACTGGTGAAAACTTTTGAACTGTTTTTTTTGCTGTGTTTTTTTTTCTCGGAACCATGGTAAATCGAGTTGTACATTTTTTACAAATCCCAGCTCTGCCAATATTTTCGCGATAAATGCGATATATTTTTCCGCACTTGGGGCAGGGAATGTTTACTAAATTGGTATTTGCCATAATAACCACCTGACATTTTAAGAAATTGAATTTTCAAGAAAATCCACAAAGCTTTCTTGATAAGCAATAGCAATAATATAAAAATATTGATAAAGTTGGATACTTAAGGAACTTTCGAAAAATTAGTTCCCCATTTTAAATGTACGTATTGAGATTTACGAGCCGTAGAGACGTAGTAGAGACGTAGCATGCTACGTCTCTACACGATCTTGCATGTAATTATGATTCGATAGAAATGGGTACGTTATTTTTTTGAGAATTCCTTAAAGATAAACAGTAACTTGTTAATATCTAATATAAGCAAAAAAAGTGCCATAGGCAGGCTACTATTGAAATTGGACCAAAAATCAAATATCACAAATGGGTCGTTTATGACGCATTGGGCATCCTGACCCTTTCAGGGCAAAAAAAAATCGCATAGGTCTACAAGTGTATGCATAATTTTAACTATTTGATATAAATGAATATTATTATTTTTAGATTTTTATCCACTATCTCTTTCTCTAAGAT
>Ga0272440_1000446_pt1 | contig 34989 bp, 20 predicted proteins | sample SSMMMBAug17_FD_192440 | JGI IMG/M metagenome (GOLD analysis project Ga0272440, IMG submission 192440) | Marine sediment archaeal communities from Little Sippewissett salt marsh, Falmouth, MA, United States - SSM-MMB-Aug17 | ecosystem: Environmental > Aquatic > Marine > Wetlands > Sediment ... | reverse complement strand
TCTTCTGGCTTCATTGGATAAGCTTCAAATATATCTTTGGGCTTCATTGGAAATATTTGAAATACTTCTTTTGGTTGTAAATTATACATTTTTGATAATTTTTCGGGCTTGATATACCTGGCTATAAATTCTACCGGATCAATATCCATATGGGATACATCTTTCATTAATTATTCCATTGTGTATTATCCTTCGTTCCATCGTTTTCATATACTTACTATTTCACAAGCTGATTCATTTCAACAATCGGTAATAAAATAGAAATTACCACAAACCCCATTAAAACACCCATCGTTAAAATCATTACAGGTTCAAGCATTGATGTCATGGCTAAAATGGATGATTCCACCTCTGTTTCATAAATATCCGCAATTTTACTTAACATCTTTTCCAATTCACCACTTTGTTCTCCAACCTGAATCATTTGTATGGATATCGGTGGAAAAATTTCTCCTTTTGATAGTGCATTCCCCAAGCCTTCTCCTTTACCAATATCCTCAATCGCTTCATCAATCAAATCCGCAATTAAAACATTCCCCACAACATTTTTTACAATTCCTAACGCCGGTATTAACAAAACACCATTTTCAATGAGTGAACCTAGTGTTCTACCAAAACGTGCAACAGCCAATTTTTGCGCCAGTGTGCCGGTTAATGGAAAAGTTAATAACATACGATCTTTTGTATATTTCCCTTTTTCTGTTTTTACAGCCTGACGCAAAATAATAATTATCAATGCAAAGAATAATAATATGACCCACCAGAATTTTTCAATAAAACTACTCAATGCTATCAGGAAAAGCGTAGGGCCCGGTAATGTTTGACCCATGTCATCGAAAATTGATGTAATATTTGGAACAATATATGCCATAAGCACAAACATGACTGCACAGCCTAAAAAGAGCATAAAAACAGGATAAGCCAATGCTGATCGAATTCGTCCTTTTAATTCCTGCTGCTTTTCTGAAAGATCTGCGAGTCGATCCAAAACAATTTCAATCGCACCCGATGCTTCCCCCGCTCGCACCATATTGATAAATAATTCGGAAAAAATTTTTGGATATTGTTCCAATGCTTTGGCAAAACTATTTCCCTCTACGATTGAATCTTTTATTTGTGCCAGCGTCTGTTTGAATGCTGGATTTGGTGTCTGAGGTAATAATGAGGATAATGCTGTCACCAAAGGTAAACCTGCACCAACAAGTGTTGCCAATTGACGGGTCATAATCGTGACCTCTGATGATTTCACACGTTTGAAAAAGCTTTGTATATTTAAAGTAAACCCTTTTGATCCAGCACCTGTTGTTGTTTTCATGTGATCTGGTGCTTCTTTTAATGATGTTGGATACAAATGTTTGGTTTTTAATTTTTGTCGGGCATCAGTTGCACTATCTGCATCAATAATACCTGATCGATTTTTTCCTTTTTGATCAAAAGCTGCGTATTCAAAAACAGGCATAATAATATCTTTGTTATATTTTTTTCAGATTATTCACAATTGGAAATACATGCGAATAAACTGTATATGACTATCAAATGCGATTTCCGGTAAATGATTCACATCAAAGAATTGTACATCTGATGCATCATCACCGGCTTGTAATATTCCTTCATAAACTTTGACCAGATATCCGATCATCAAAATCGTATGATAACGTGGACTGTCATGTGTCGTTAATCCCAATAATCGGTCAATTTTGCCATGAATACCTGTTTCTTCTTCAAGTTCGCGGAGTGCTGCTGCTTCAGGTTTTTCATGAATCTCCATAAATCCACCTGGCAAACACCATGACCCAATTTTTGGTTCTACTGATCGTTTCACTAATAATAGTCGCTCATTTTGATCAACCAAAACGATTGCATTTGCAGGTACAGGATTTTCGTAAATCGGTGTCTGGCAATTATTACAGTAATAACGTTCGCGACCTTCAACAAAACATCGAATCAATATTTTTCCACAAAAATGGCAATATCGTTTTTTCATATCATACTTTTTATAATTCAATTAATTAATTAATAATATAAATATATTACAGTTTTTATTATTTGCAAGTATAATATTTATTATAACTAAATCCACTTATTTAATGTTGACACAATTTTTTCTGCCTGTTCTTTGTTTGAGATGTTGAATTTTGATTGTTGTTTATATTCACCTTTCATTTTTCGATAACGTCGAATGGTAAATTTTTCAGGACTAAAGTCTTCGTTCTTGTTTTCCCATTGACGATATTTAAAAATAATCGTCGTCCATGCACCCCTGGTCAAAATTTCTTTATCAATTTCATCAACAATTAATTGATCATCTTCTTCATACCTGATTGTAATTTCATCTATTGTTTGTGCCATTAATATAGTCTCCCTTTGTTAAGGTAAAAGTTCACTATGCTCTTTGAGCATGGGATAGTGTATTATCATAGATTCGACAATTTTTGTTAAGGGAACATCGTCAAATGTGCCATGATATTCTATATATTCCATAAACTGATTGCCATCATTATCGGTTGATGAAAAAATTGCATGAGAATTACCATCAAATTCAACAGGCGGGACATTTAATAATTTACATAAGTCATTATGAAAAGTAGGTGTAACGCGAAGCCATTGATTATTCAAATAAATTTCTGTATAACCATGAAAAGCAAGAATATTACTTTGTAATATATTTTTCAGTTCATCTCCCATAATATGGTTTATTAGATTTGCAAATCCAAGCCTTGATGGTATTCCAACCGATCTAAAAACCGAAGTCATCAAAACAGCTTTGGGCACACAAAAACCCTTTTTAGCTGTAATAACATGGCTTGCTTTAATTTTGTCCGGTTTTAAATTGAAGGTATAAGGATCATAGGTAATTTGATCCCTGACCGCATAAAAAAGCTTTATTGCTTTTGTTTTTTGATCTGTAATGTTTTTGGTATATTTGTTTGCAAATTTAATGACATCTCTATGATCTGATTCAATAAAAGCAGTAGGTTTTAAATATTTATTTAAATTCATAATATATTTCCTTCAATTTTGTTGATAGCATTTATGTTTACCTTTCCATACAATTTTTAATTGATTATTTTTTTCTAAATACTTCAAAGCCTTTAATGTGCATTGATCACCATGTTTTCGAAAATAACCTGCAATTTTTTTTTTGGTTTTTGGTGTCTGGCAATAATTAAAAATTTCATTTGCCAGATTTTCATATGTTTCTGATAAAGTATGTAGCGGTTTTACATAAGTGATCCCCGCATTTCCATTTATTTGTTCACCACCAGACCATTTGAGTTTATCTGTTTGAAGAGACAAATATTTTCTTAAAAAAGAACGAATTTTGCCACCCTCACCAGTTGACCCATATCCATGAATAACGCAGATTTCAATATTTTTTGTATTTTGAATACATAAATTATAGTTTGTTATAAATACTTCCAAAGCCTGGTTAACCGTATATCCATGCAAATTAATTTCAAAGATATATTCATTTTTCATAGTTTTCGTATTTTTAAAATTAATTATAATCAAAAATATGCTGTTTAACATACACATGAATGTCTGACAATAAAAACTATTTAAAATTATATACAGCCAGTTTTTGTAAATCTTTCCTTTATTAATTAATTATTTAAAAAATAAATCATTTTAATAAGACCTGTTTATATGTTGATAAGTAATATAAATATATGAAATATATAATAATATTTTTAATATGAATTGTTAATAACTTGTGAATTTTATGTGAATAATTTGTTTATTACTTTTGCTGTTTATGAAAAGTCCAACATTTGTGCAGATGAAATCTATTTTAGTGAGTATGTCACACTGTTTTGTAATAAATTATAAATATTTTGAGATAATGTCCATAGAATATTATAAATTTAGTAAAATTTTTTATTTAAAAGTGAATATGTCCCATTTGTTTCATAAATTTATGATAAGATAATTGATAAATGTTGTATGAAAAATCATATATTTAATATATTTTAAAAAAATATTTATTAAATGTTATAGTGTCCCTTATTTTATAAAAAATATAATTATTAAATATGATAGTGTCCCCTAAAAGAAATTACTCGCATAGGTCTACAAGTTTTGATATTTTTTAAGATAATGAAAATACTCAGAAATATCGTTCCACGCTTTGCGTGGGAATGCATTTGGGACGCTTTGCGTCCCCCGAACTTGTACCCCGATTATCAAAAGAAACCGATAGAGAAGGCCAAATATTTTACCAAAGCTTAATCGTGATTGAAATTATTTGGCCGGTTACTGATATCTTCTCTAATTAATAAAGAGCTGTTCATATGGTTCGGGGGACGCAAAGCGTCCCAAATGCATTCCCACACAAAATGTGGGAACGAGCTTTGAATTTTGGCTATTCGCCAAATTTTTTCCTACGAGAAACGGACGTCCCGTGTTATAGTACAGCAGTTCAGATAGTTAAGACCTTTATAACTCTACTGTTAATATACCCGAGAACGAGCTTGGTTTTGGTTATTATCTTTTTTTCATTGGTGGCTTTGACCCCGTTTGGTAGATTATTTAATAGTTCGTAGAATAACCAGATCTGAACTATGCCAAGACCTACTAAGGAATACTTAAATAATAAGTTCCTCATTTCTGAAAGAGTCAATTCTATTCATTTTGAACCTGGATTACGCTGAAGAAGATGAATAAGATGAAATCAAACACTTTTAATTCATCTTATTTATTTTTCTTCAGCGTAATCCAGGTTCAAAAATAGGAATTCAATATATTAAATGGGGAACTTATTTTCCGAGAATTCCTAAGCAAGCGATCATAAATATTCGGATACATAGAAGTCAATTTTTCGAACTAATATCGGTAAGCTCAAACGCCCTATGCTATTCTATATTTACTTGTTTTTATCAATTTGTTATGCTAATTTGAATTTATTAATCAAGGAGAAAGCCATGTCCCAAACTTTTTTGAACACGTATGTTAAACGTTTGATTATGCTAATTCCCATAATCATTGCGATTATAATTACTGGATATCTGGTTCGAAATCGCAAGCAACCCGAACAAATTGAAAATTTTGCGCATGCACCCTCAGTCCGAATTATTAAAACACAATTGATTTCCATTCAACCGCGTGTCATTGGGAATGGGTATGTGCAGCCAGAAAAATCATGGCAAGCAGTCGCCCAGGTTTCCGGTAAAATTGTTGAAAAAAATTCCATGCTTAAAAAAGGTGCTTTTTTCAAAAAAGATACCATTTTGCTTAAAATTGATCCCACTGCCTACAAACTGGCAATTGCACAAATGGAATCTGTTATTGAACAGATTAAAGCTCAAATTGCAACACTGGATGTTGAAAAGAAAAATTACCAGGCTTCACTTGCCATTGAACAAAAAGCCCTGGCACTCAGCAAAAAGGAAGTAAATCGTCAGACCGCTTTATTTACAAGAAGTAGCATTTCAGCATCCCGATTCGATCAGGAAAAGCTCAAGCATTCTCAACAGACTGCAAAAGTACAATCATTGAAAAACGCCTTGAGTGTGTTGCCATCAAACAAAAAAGCCCTGCAGGCTCAACTTGCCATGAATCAATCCAGGCTTGAAGATGCCCGATTAAATCTAAGCTATACCATAATCAAAGCACCCTTTCATTGTCGTATTACTGATGTTAATTGTGAAATTGCACAATTTGCACAAAAAGGCCAGACGCTGATCAAAACAGATAGCACCAATGCGGTTGAAATTCCTGTGTTCATATCTGTTTCTAAAATGCGACGATTACTCAGTTCTGTGGATAAGACAATGAACCCCATGATTGACGACAGTATTGACTGGAAAGAAAAACTGGGATTTCATGCAATTGTCCGGTTCAAACTGGGACAAAGTGTTTCTCAATGGCAGGCTGAGGTCAGCCGGATTGATGCCTCAATGGATCCCCAAACACGAACCATTGGAATTATTGTTGTGGTTGATAAACCCTATGCAAAAATACGTATTGGTGAACGACCGCCATTAATTCGCAATATGTTTTGCGAGGTAGAAATTATTGGGAAGCCATTGCAAAACTGTATACTCATTCCCAGAATGGCAATTCATAGCAACACGATTTACTCTGTAACACCTGAAAACAAATTGAAAAAAATGCATATTCAGCCTGATTTTTATCAGGGTGATTTTTCAATTATTCGTCAGGGATTGATGCCAGGCATACAAATTGTAATATCTGACCTGTCGCCGGCTGTTGACGGCATGTCAATTCAACCCATATTTGACAATCAAATGACTGCCCGAATCCTGGCAGAATCATCTGATGGGCATCCGGGAGGCCAATAAATGATTCGTTTTTTTGGAGAACACCCAACAGCAGCCAACCTGTTAATGATTATTTTTGCCTGCATGGGCCTTTTTACAATATCATCACTCAGACGTCAGACGTTTCCAGAGTTTATTCCTGCTGAAGTTGAAATACGTATCATTTATCCAGGTGCAACCGCTGAAAAGGTAGAGGAAACAATTTGTCGAAGAGTTGAGGATGCCATTGATGGTGTTAACTTTGTTGAAGAGATCCGAGCGGAAGCACGCGAAGGGATGGCAAGAATTGTTGTCGAAATGAAAGAAAATGAAAATTTTCAGATGTTTTTGGATGACATTCAAACAGAAGTCAATGCCATTGATGATTTTCCTGATGAAATTGAAACACCGGTTGTCAGAGCACTGGGTCAAACCGATCCAGTGGTAACCCTGGCTGTGTCTGGTCCAATGCGCTTGCCGGATCTAAAAGCATATTGTGAAGATCTTAAAGATCGTATGCAATTAGACAAGAATATTTCTCTGGTTCAAATTGATGGTTTTTCTGATCAGCAGATTCAAATTCAATTGGAATCTCATTCATTGATGCAATTGGGTCTTTCTGTACATGAAATCACAGATATAATTTCTCGTCAAAGCCTTGATTTACCAGCAGGAACAATTGAAACAAATGATCAGGATATTTTAATTCGTTTTTCTGATGAATGCCGCAATACATTTGCTTTTGAAAATCTGGTCGTGCTTTCTGGAAAAACCGGGGCCGAAATTCGTTTAGGCGATATTGCAACCATTACTGAAACTTTTGAATTAAATGAAGAAAAAATTGTTATTAATGGTGTGCCTGGCGCATTTTTACGAATTAAAAAGAATAAAACTGAGGATGCCCTGAAAGTTTTGGATGCTGTCAAATTATTTATTGAAAAGGAATCATTGAAAAAACCGGAAAGTATCACATTTACGCTGACTCAGGATTATGCCTCAGTTGTTCGTGATCGGCTGATGCTGCTTTCTACTAATGGATGGCAGGGATTTGTTTTGGTGTTTTTGAGCTTATGGTTATTTTTCAGTTATCGGTTTTCCTTTTGGGTTGTCATGGGCTTACCCGTATCTTTTTTGGGAGCATTTTATTTTTTACCCTTGATAGGTTATTCCATTAATATGTTTACAATGGTTGGAATGTTGATCGCATTAGGACTTTTAATGGATGATGCCATTGTCATTGCTGAAAATATTGCATCACATTTAAGCAGGGGAAAAAGTGTATTACAGGCTGCTATTGATGGCACCAGCGAAGTAAAAACCGGCGTTTTGTCTTCATTTTTTACAACATTGTGCATTTTTGGTCCCATTTCATTCATGAATGGTGCCATTGGTCGAGTACTGAAAGTATTGCCTGTTATGTTAATACTGATATTGACAGTCAGTCTTGTTGAAGCATTTCTCATATTGCCGCATCATCTGGCACATTCGCTCAAGCATTATCATCCAGAGAATACGAATTGGTTTCGAACGAATTTCAATCGTTTTTTTGAATGGAGTCGGGGTGCATTTGGAAAAATTATTGATTGGGCGGTCAACTGGCGTTATTTGTGTGTTGGGCTATCTGTCGCGCTGTTTATTTTATCAGTGGGCATGTTAAAAAGTGGGATATTAAAATTTCAGGCTTTTCCAGAAATTGAAGGAAATGTTGCTGTTGTAAGAATTCTCCTGCCTCAGGGCTCACCATTATCACAAACAGAACAGGTGGTTGATCGGATTATTCAAGGACTTCATCAGGTCAATGCACATTTCAAACCCATTCAACCAGATCAACAGGATTTGGTGAAAAATATTATGACCTGTTATAATTTTAATGAAGAAGCCTCTGAAAATGGCCCACACGTGGCTACGATCATGGTCGATTTGTTAAATGCGGAACAAAGAAATGCCGGTTTGGATGATTTTTTTCAACGATGGCGTCAGTCAGTGGGGGAGATCCCTGATGTTATTCATTTAAGTTTTACCGAACCTGTTATTACGCCTGCAGGTCGGGCCATTGATATTCGATTGCATGGCAAGGATCTATTTCAATTAAAACAGGCGGCAGTGGACGTCTATCAATGGTTATCCCGATTTAAAGGGATACTGGATTTGTGTGATGACCTCAGACCTGGCAAGCATGAAATCAAAATGCGCTTACGTGAGGGCTCACTGTCTATGGGACTGACATCCCGGATGGTGGCTGCACAGCTCAAAGCAGCTTATTATGGGCGTACTGCTGATGAAATTCAGGTAGAACAGACTTCTTATGAAATAGATGTTCGGATGACCCAAAGCGACCAAAACAGCCTGGCTGATCTGGATGACTTCTATATTACCCTCCCCAATGGCAAACAAACCCCGCTGACAGAAGTTGTCCACATGGAATATGATCGTGGGTTTGCCCGGATCGTTCGCATTGATGGCCAACGCACAGTATCATTAAAAGGTGATATTGATACACGAAAAGCCAATACAGCAGAAATTATTGATTTATTTAACAAACGTTATTTGCCTGATTTTCAGAAAAAATATCCGGACATTCGGGTCAGTTTCTCCGGAGAAATCAAAGAGGCGGCAACAACACGCAATTCTTTAGCCAGAGGTTTTTTGATTGGATTGATCGGCATTTTTATTCTATTAAGCTTTCAGTTCCGAACGTACTCAGAGCCTTTTGTAGTGATGATTGCCATACCATTTGCTTTTATTGGCGTGGTATGGGGACATCTGGCAATGGGAATAGAAATTTGTATGCCAAGTATGGTTGGATTTGTCTCATTGGCGGGTATTGTTGTCAATGATTCCATCCTGCTGGTCCAATTTCTAAAAACGCGTCGCGAGCAAGGATACACAACGATTGAATCAGCATCCATGGCCGGAAGAGAACGTTTTCGTGCGGTCATGTTAACTTCAATAACAACAATTGCCGGATTGATTCCATTATTATCAGAAAAAAGCCTTCAGGCCCAGTTTTTAATTCCACTTGCAACCAGCATTGTTTTTGGCATTCTGGCATCAACATTGTTCGTATTGGTTATGATTCCTGTTGTTTATAGTATTTTTGGGGATTTAAACTGGATTGAAAAAAAAGGGGATACTTCATTTACCAGTTAACTATCTATTGTTTTCCATGAAATGCGATCAAACCCCAAAGCCACTGCGACAAATATTTTCAATCGTAATTCAGGATATTTCTGATTCAACGCATCTGCATATTGTCTGGCCTGTTGACTTGTTGCGTCAATGCTGCTTATAATACATGCCAGATTGTCCAGTTCGGTTTGATCCATTTTTCTTGCATCCGCTCCGGTCAATTTCGCTTCTTTTAGCGAAACATATTTGAATTCAATTAAAATATCAAAAATTTTAAACCGACGTTTATCCGGTCGAATGATCATGGTTAAATCTGTGTATCTGCGATTGATTTCAGTTTCAGAATCCATGATATAAAGCGTATCATTGTAAAGCAGTGTGAGAAAGGCCATTTTGACTGTCAGCTCATTGGCCCATGTATAATCGCGATTACTGAGGGTTTTAAAATAATGATCGGTGATAAAATCGCATAAAGGTTGAATTTGTCCGCTGGTATAAAGCTGTTTTGCTGCCATTTTGCCTTGATCTCGAATGCCTGGATCTGGAAGCAGAATTTCCATGATTCGGTCAATATACAACGATTTCATGAGCAGGTTGGGAATTATTAACGCTGTGCTTCCGGTTTCTGTGTCGTCTGCCATTGTCAGGGCACCAACATAGTACAAATAGGATGCAATAAATTGCCGGTCTTTGGAATGATCCATTAAGAGATCATCAATACCAAATCTTGCTTTTAGTTTTGTGATTTCAATGTGCGCGTTTTTTTGGGACAGTTCAGTAACAACTGTTTGGCCAATGGGAAGGTTGGAAATATAGGTAATTTTTTGTGTATCAACAGCCAGATTTTCGTCCATCAAGTCTTCAGGAAATTCGCAGGTTTCCTGTAGTGTTTCAAGAAAATATAAACTTAAGGTGGGATTGTACAAATATTCAGTGGATTTTTTAGAGAATCTGTATCCATTGTAATATGTTTTCATCAGATGAAAGGCTTTATGCGCCATTTCATCCGGCATATTACATTCAGCCACAATTTCCGCAAGGCATTGCTTGATTTCATCTGATTGAAACCCGCAGAGATTATGAAATCGCACATCAAGGTATCTATTTTTGGCAATATTGTAACCACTGGTAATATCACTCATGACAACCGGTGAGACACCGGTAATAAATGTTTTGTCAAAACCATCACTGTTGGTTCCAGATTTTAGTGTTTTGAAAAGGGTTTTAAAGGGTCCATCTTTTTTGACAAACAGTGTGTAGGGATCTTTTTCATCATCATTGGATTTTTTTTTATTCAGCATCAGCTCATTGGCAAAATTGTCGTATTCATCAATGAGAAGATAAATAGAGAGTTCATGACCTCTAATGGCACCGAGGAGAGAAGTAATTGTTGAGATTGCATTTGTCGGATTGATAATAATCTCTTTATCGATGAAATCTTTGTAATATTCGCTAAATATTCGTATTTGTTCATTGACATAATCCATCAGATTTTTTTGAAGATCCGCTGTCTTGCCAAATGCGCCAATACATGAAAAATCAAATTTTAGAATAAAGAACCGATTACGCAAAGGGGTAGGATTTTTGCCAATCTGCAAATGACCAAATAAATCGTCAAACTGATCTTTTTTGGCCACATCGTAATAATTTTCCAGCATGGAAAGAATCAGACTTTTGCCGAAACGACGCGGTCGCAGAAACAAAATAGATATGCCCGATTGTTCTATGAGCGGAATCAGGTGGGTTCTGTCGCAATAATAGTAATTGTTGAGAATTATTTTTTTGAAATCACTGATACCATATGGAAAATTCATTTATGTTCTCCTTTTTGCGAGTAAGATCGACCTAATTAGCTATACTATCAATAAGAATAATAAATTTTTTTCGAAAGTCTTGTTTAGACATATCTTTTTTGTTCATGCCGGAACTCCTGAGGGCTCCTGATGGTTGAAACCTACTGTTGGTCAACGTTTAAATTTGTGATAAATATTTTCTTCAAATACAACGAAAGCCTGTTAACTGTCAACATTCTTTTAATATGATAAGGTTGATATCCAATGCCAGACAAAAATATGACAATTAATTGTAGATAAAGTACCTGTAAAAATTCCTTAAATCACGAAAAAGTGGTTGAAAAAAATCATATTTTTGATAATATTTAAAAAATTGGAAAGCCTCAAGTACCAGATCCCCATTGATTTTAAAAGGAACACGTCAAATAGGGAAAACGTATATTTATTGGGAGTTATTCAGAATCATTTAGCTTTAACTGGATCGAAAAGGTACAGGCCAAACAATCATGAAACAAATACAAGGCAACACTGTTGGATTAAAATCCAATCAATTGCATCGTCTCGAAAAATTATATCATCGCAGATCACCACAAGACTATCTCATATCGCAAGAAATTGCGCGAGATTTCAGCCGGCTGTCTTGCGAAATCAATCGTCAGATTGGGCTTCTTATTGATCGCCGGGGGATCATTCGTTTTATTATTGTTGGAGATTACCACGGCCTGGTCATTCCGCGACTGGATGATTATCGCTTTGGCCCGGAACGATTAAATGGTTTACGTCTCATCCATACCCATTTGAACGAGACGGGTTTAAGTGAAGAAGACCTCGCTGATCTCGTTTTGTTAAGAATGGACTATATTGCTGCAATCACAATGCATTCCGATGGTACCCCTAAAAATATTTTTTGTGGACATCTCTTACCCAAATCAATTGATAACAAAAATTATATTCTGCACGATCCCATTGATCTCGGTCAGCTTCAAATAGATTGCCGAAAACAAATACTGGCCATTGAAGCCGAGATGTCACATCATGAAATGACACAGACGGCAAATAAAGGTAAAGAACGTGCCATCTTGATTCATGTCACCCATCCTTCATTAAAGCGATCAGCCAATGAATCAATGAATGAACTGGAAGAATTGGCAAGGTCGAGTGGTGTGAACGTAGCGCATCGGGTTATCCAGTATCGGCAAAAACAGGATGCACGATTCTTGCTGGGAAAGGGTAAAGTTCGGTCTCTGGCACTTGAAGCCTTACAAAAAAATGCCAATCTGATGATCTTTGATCAGGAACTTAATCCCTCACAAATAAGATCAATCACAGATGAAGTTGATATCCGTGTAATTGATCGTACACAACTTATTTTAGATATTTTTGCAAGACAGGCAAAAAGCCGCGCAGGTAAACTTCAGGTGGAGCTTGCACAGCTCAAATATATTCTGCCGCGTCTGATCACCAAAAATACTGCCATGTCACGATTGACAGGTGGCATTGGCGGACGCGGACCTGGTGAGACACGCCTGGAAGTCAATCGTCGAAAAGTCAGAGAAAGAATCAAGTATTTGAGTAATCAGCTCCGAAAAGTTCAGAATCAGAGAGATCGACAAAAATCTAAACGTATAAAACGTGGACTTCCTGTTATTTCAATAATAGGCTATACAAATGCAGGTAAATCAACATTATTAAATACATTAACCCAAAGTGACGTTCAAACAGATAACCGGTTGTTTGTCACCTTAGATCCCACAAGCAGACGAATTAAATTTCCGCAAAATATGGATGTGATTCTGACTGATACAGTTGGCTTTATCAGGGATCTTCCAGATGCACTTGTATCAGCATTTCAAGCAACCCTTGAACAGCTTGACGATGCCGATATTCTGCTTCATGTAATTGATAGCAGCAATCCAAAGCATGAAAATCATATAGAATCTGTCAACACGATATTGGAAACACTGAAAATTCAACAAAAACCATGTATTAAGGTATTTAATAAAATGGATTGTATTTCAGATGAAAATTTCATCAATTTCAGGGAAAATAATGATTGTGTTTATGTAACAGCCAGACAAAAACAAAGCCTGAAGCCACTCATTGATAAGCTTGTTTTGCGAATAGGCCGGTTATACAATCATTAAATAAAATAGAGATAAGAGATTAGGTCTAACAAAGTTAATGTAAATGGGGCTGTACTTTGATTGATGGGGATTGGTCGCTCAATAAGAATATAAAATTTTATCCCGCTCTCCTGAACGAATCATTTTATAGAGTTCTGAATCAAATTGTTGCCTGAAATCCATATGAAAAGGATATTTTCCACTTTGGATGGCTTTTTTTGAATAGCCGATATAGACGTCATTTCTTGATATTTCAGCACCAGAAATCGGCTCTTTCCAATTAGAAAGAAATCTGCCATCATGAATTGCTTTTTGATACTCAACATGAAATGTTGTTTGATCCATGAGAATGCAATCCACTCTACCTGCACCTACTTTCAATATTTGTGTCACTGCACCTTTTGACTCTTCAAGCGATATTTTTTTTTCTTTAACCATTTCATCAAATTTTGGCCCGCCAAATCCACTATAACCAGAAGGTCTACCGACGCGTAAATTTTCATAATCATCTGGCCATACAGCGCGTTCATTTTTCAGGATATCTTTGCCGCAATAAACATTTAGAACATCAGTTGCAAATGGCAATGAATATGGATAAAGATATGGCCAATCATGCCCATGAAAATATGCTGTTGCCAATCCAAAACCTTTACCTGATTCTATCATTTTTTTGCCCCGCATCCAGGGTACAGCTACTATCTTAACGTCATATCCCTGCATTCTATCAAACACTGCTTTGATAATATTGATGTATATTCCTTTCACTTCTCCATTCTCTGTAAAAGAATAAGGGCGAAGTGAATCATCAGTATAAATTGTGACTTTAATTGGCGTCGCATATGCATTACTTGTTAAAAGCAAAATGAATATAGAAAAAAGTAATTTTTTCATTATTATCCTCCAGGATTAATCAATTAATAACTATGCATCTATTTTAAATTATTACAAATAAACTATGATTAAAAATGAAGGTATAACAAAAACCACTTATATTCAAGCAAAGAAAGTTTTTTTTATAAGATCAGTAAGGAAAACTCAAAAAATAAGTTCCTCATTTCTGAAAGAATGAATAAATTGACTCTTTCAGAAATCAGAAATGAGGAACTTATTGGTTAAGTATTCCTTATTAAAAAAAGAATCATATTACCTGGAATGAGGGTTCAACATTTTTGGAATAAGGAGCCTATGTAAACATGATAAGATTCAATCATTAATCATTTAAATTAAAAGAAAAATATTATGTAACATATAATATGCAATAATATATAGCTAAAAAGCTGTATTAATATATTATAATAATAAAAAATTAAAAAATTATAAAAAAGTTACTATATAAATGATAATTAAATCAATAATAACAATTTAATAATTCTATTAATCTAATTAAAAGAAAAGAATTAAAATATTTCTTGACATATGATTTAAATAATTATAAAATTATTTACAATTTTTACTTGTCATTGATTTATTAATTTTTATCTTTTAGTGAATTGGAGTGAATCCACGAACAGCGTAAAGCATGTGCATCATTTTTTTTGAAATGAGGAACTAATTTTATAAGTATTCCTCAATATAATATAGAAAGGTATAAATTGTCGTATTATGGAAAAATTTATCAAATTGTTCATTTTATTTTTTTCATTTTTTTATATTTTATGTCTTCCTGCCTATTCTGATATTACTGAAAAAGAACTACAGGAATACGTAAAAGATTTAGATGATGATGAATTAATTGGTCAAAAAATTATTATTAGTCCTCCTTGGTTATTACCACAAAAAGGATTTGAATTCGAAAATACATATTCCAGTTCAATCCTTGATAATATCATCGAAGAACTAAAAATTGGCAATTTTATCATTAATAAAAAAAATTATGAAAATTGGATAGATCATTTAAATAAAGAACATAATTTAAATGATGTGAATAAAGATGAAAAAAAACTTATCTTTTCAAACTTATTGATAAAAAATGAATGCCAAATTATCCAGGAGCGACTAAAAAAGAAAGGACTAAAAAAGAAAGGTAAGGGTAAGGGGATACCTGGAATTATTGCGACAGATTATGAAGGAGGCCGAGTTCAGCACTTACCTATAATAATTGATAATAAAAAAATTCAAATTCCAAGTGCAATGAGTTTAGGCGCAATTCGAAGTCGCAAAAAGGCACGTGATATTGGAAGTTTTATTGCAAAAAATTTAAAATGGTTTGGTGTAAATGTTAATTTAGCACCGGTATTAGATTTGAATTATTCTGGTGAAACAAGTTTGATAGGAACTCGTTCACTGAGTTGCAATCCGAATATCGTTGCGTTATTAGCAACTGAATTCTCAAAAGGTTTGATTGATCAAGGAATAGCCCCTGTATTAAAACATTGGCCTGGACATGGACCAGTTACTTTTGATGATGACTGGAAAAAAAGTATGGATTTTCATTATTATCCGAAACCTTTACACCTCCAACATGATGAAATACATACTATTAAAAGTAAATATTTAAAACCATATTACCATATTTTTGAGGCAATATCTGATAAAAATTACGCAGTTATGACTTCTCACCTGATCGCAAACTCTTTAGGATGTCCAAGAAGGCAAGACATTCCGGTCACTTTTTGCAAAGAAGCCATAGATGAGAATTTACGACATAAATTTGATGGTGTAATTATTGCTGATGATTATGTTTTACTATCATCAACACATGAGAGATCTTTAGAAGAAGCTATTTGGAGTTCATTTAAAGCAGGTAACGATATGGTAATACTTGGTTCTATTCACTTAGATGATCTCTATAAATCAAAACAAAGAGAGGCGCAAAAGTTATTAAATATTAATAATGCATTTGATATTAATTATGAAAAAATCAAAAAGATAATAGATTATTTAAAAGAACAATATTCTTATGATAATAAAGATAGAAATGAATTGAGAAAAAGTGTCTTTAGAATTCTTAGATGGAAATTGAATATTCAAAAAATGCGCAAAGGAAAACCTTCCGATAATAATATTTGGGACTATTCAGTATTTCAACCTGATACAGATAAAAAAATTATTTTTAGTGATAATGAATTGGAATCAATAAATAATATATTTTATGACTCATTAGTCTTTATTCAATATAGACCCAAACAGGTTCAAAAAGATGGCAGTAAAGTAAAATGTCCCATTGAACTACCCTCACCTGATGACGGCCAAATTTTTTGTATTACACCTACTTTAAAAAGTGGAGACCTTAAACGTGCATTTAATAATATGGACATAGAAAATGTAATAGAATACGAACTATATTATGAAACGAATTCAGTCAATTTCATTGCTGAAAGTATTGCAGAAATAAAAGAGCAAATTAATAAGAATAACATTAAATTGATCATCTTTGGTTTGGTCAACAACTATTTACATATTGAAATTCTAAAGCAACTGAACAACTTTATAGATAATACTAATATAGAGTCAGTAGTTATTTGTTTTCATGATCCTTCAATTCTATACTTTGCAAATGTTCCTAAAAATGCTTTGATCTTCACAACATTTTCTAACAAATATATTTCGAATGTAGCAGCAGTAAAATTCTTAAAAGGTGATATAAAAATTAGAGATATTAAATATTTACCTGTTCGGCATCCAAGCATACCCAGTGTTGATACTTTAATAGATGAAGAACCTGGTAAACATAGTAATATTAATCCTATTAAATATTATAAAATCAAGTTGTTATTAAAAATAAAATATTTATATTTAATATTCTTTGCATTCATCACTTTCTTGGTTTTGAGAATTACTGGTTTAGAACTTAAAAGTTCGATCATTATTGCAATTATTCCATTAATATTTATTCTGATTATGAATATTTTTGGAATAAAGACGATTGAAGCTTTACAAGCTACTGATAATTTTCATGGATTTATAGAGTTAATAGACAATAAATTTTCAAATCCAGAGCTTGTTATTGACATATTATTTGTTCTATTCCCATCATTTATCATGACTATTGTCCCAATACTTATTTATTTAAAAAAACATTTATTTGGAACAATATACAAATCTAAAGATGTAACAACATAATGAGTATTATTTCCTAGTGTTTTCTTTTTCAACAATGAGGAGAAAAACATGGTAAACGCATTGGAGTATTTGTTTTTCGGTGCGGCAATATTGGGAGCTTCATTTTTTATTATTCGGTTGCTACTGCAATTATCCGGCCTGATGAATTTTGACATTCATACCGATCATGATTTGATTCATACAAATAATCATGTTTCAGACAGCTATGACAGTTTTAAATTATTAACCATTCAAAACCTCACCGCATTTTTTATGATGTTCGGTCTCGTTGGTCTTGGAATGATACGCAGTCAAATACACATTGTAATAACACTTGTCTGTGCTTTCTTTGCTGGTGTAATTACAGTGTATTTACTGGTCAAAATCCTTTCGTCTGTGGTGCGTCTGGAATCCAGTGGATCGTTGGATATGATGAATGCCATTGGTCAGGAAGGGGTTGTGTATTTATCAATTCCTGCTGATGGCAGCGGACAAATTCAAATCACTATTCAGGGACGTATGCAGATATTTGATGCCATTTGCGAACATGATGAACGTATTGAAACAGGTGAGCGTGTGATTGTACTTCGGGTTATTGATGGATACACCTTGTCTGTTGAAAAAAAATAATAAGGAGAATATTTATGTCATCCATGTCAATTTTTGCAATTGCCATTTGCGCTTTTGCCTTGATGATTATTTCAACGCTTATTTTTCTGGCATCCCGCTATAAACGATGCCCTTCAGATAAAATTCTGGTTGTATATGGTAAAGTGGGTAAAGGTCAACATGCCAATTGTATTCATGGTGGCGGTGCGTTTATCTGGCCCTTAATTCAGGATTATACCTATTTGAGCCTGACACCCATGACCATTCCTATTTCACTTCAAAATGCATTGAGCTTGCAAAACATTCGAATTAACGTGCCCAGTACATTCACAGTGGGAATAAATACACAACCCGCTATCATGAGCAACGCCGCAGAACGTTTGTTGGGACTTGAATCCAAACAGATTGAAAGCATGTGCAAGGAAATTATTTTTGGTCAACTTCGCCTGACAGTTGCCAGTCTGACAATAGAACAGATTAACCAGGACCGTGAAAGCTTTTTGGAAGCCATTCGTAAAAACGTTGAACCAGAATTGAACAAAATTGGCTTATATTTAATTAATGTCAATATTACAGATATTACAGATGGTTCTGATTATATTGAGAGTATTGGCAAAAAAGCAGCATCAGAGGCGGTGAACAAGGCTAAAATTGAAGTGGCCAAGCAGGATAAAATGGGAGCCATTGGTGAATCTGAGGCTGTTAAGGAAAAGAATATCATTGTTGCACGAAATGAAGCTGAAGCTGCCAAAGGCCAAAAAGAAGCTGATTCAGATAAGCGTATTTTTATTAAACAAAAAGAAGCTGAAGCGGTTTCTGGAGAGAATAAATCTCTGGCAGATATTGCACAATCAACATCTGAACTGGATGTTCAAAAAGCGGATGCCCAACAAAAAAGTGAGGTTGCCAGGCATAATGCTGACGTTAAAATACAAAAGGCGCAGTATCTGGCTGAAAAGGAACGATTGAATGCGCAAGTCCTGGTTCAGCAAGAAATTGAAAAGCAAAAAATTGAGTTAGCCGCTGATGCTGAAGCTGAAAAAAAACGTCGTGAAGCTGCAGGCGAGGCAGATGCAATTATGTCTCGGTATAATGCAGATGCAAAGGGCCTTCAGATGGTACTGGAAAGTAAGGCGGCTGGATATAAGCTTTTAATTGAAAGCTGTGGGGGTGATGCCAAAGCAGCATCAAATTTCCTGTTAATTGAAAAGCTGCAGGAAATTGTTCAGATTCAAGTTGAAGCCATTAAGCAGCTTAAAATTGACAAAATTACAGTCTGGGATTCCGGAGTTGATCAACATGGCAACACAACGACATCCAATTTTATTTCCGGACTTATTAAAAGTCTTCCCCCATTACAGGATCTCACTCAAATGGCAGGGTTGGAACTCCCTGATTATCTTGGCGGTATTGTTGATGACGATAATGATCTGGATGAAGACAAAAAAGAAAATATGGAAAAACAGATTCGATCTGTTATTCAATCCATGCGGAAAAAGAAAAAACAGGAATAGACAAATCGGACAGGTCCGACCTGTCCGATTCTCTTGCAAATGGGCACTTATTTTTCACTGATTTCTATGAAATACAGGCAGAACACTTATCATAAAAACTTGTTAATATCGAAAAATAATGAAAGATACTCCCTCCCAAAACAAAAACATGCCATATACTATGATTATAAGGCAAATTGTCCCATACATAAAAAATTACGCCACCGCTATAGAGCAATCCGCCAATAATGAGAAAGATTAGACTTTGTGATGGTACATGCAAGATAATTTCTTTGGCAGCAAAAATACATAACCAACCCATAAATAGATAGATAAGTAGCGAAAGCTTTTCAAATTTGTTAATAAATAAACATTTTATAAAAACACCGGCAACCGCCAGAACCCATACTGCCAGCGTAATTGTCCATCCCAGCACACCATTTATATTTATTAACATTAATGGTGTGTAAGAGCCGGCAATCAGTAAAAAAATGGCCGAGTGATCCATTTTTTTAAAAACCTGTTTTGCTGTCTGTCCAGTCAAACTGTGATATAAGGTTGAGGAAAGATACAAAAGTATTAATGATATACCATATATACAGAAACACACGACATGAAAGCTGTTTCCATATAAAGAACCTGCCAATATCAATACCACAAGGCCAGCAATACTTAATAAAGCACCGATACCATGTGTAATACTGTTCGCAATTTCCTCTCCCAATGTATAATGGGAAATTATATTGGTTTTTAATGCTGACATTCGTGCCTCCTTTCTTGTATTATTATTTTAGGATTAACTATTTTAAGTTTATCCGTTCTATATTATTCTTGTTCGTCATATACAAGAAATTCTGCACTGATTTACAAAGCTTTTACATTACAAATGTTCTATTATAAAATATTTAAAAAAAATGGGCGTTGTTGTTCCCGCTGATGCCGCGCTGCACCTTTTTTATGTATATCGATAATAAGAGCGATTTTTTGAGAATGCGCCCTACCGGAATTGAGAGTTCATAGAGACAAGGCATGCCTTGTCTCTACATGACAAGTACCGAAAATCGAGCATCAAACGTATTGATTTTAAAGAAGTAAGACAAACCTTTTTTACTTCCCTCGATTTTCAGGACGCAAGGAACGTACTGCAGCACCCGCCTGCCACATCTCCGAATTTTTAATTTCATCAAGTTCTTTTTGAAGATTCTTTCGATAGTCAGGATTGCTGTTCGCTTTAAGAACAATTTCTGTTTCTTTTCCAGAAATCACACTTTGATACAAGTCCTCAAAAACAGGTTCAACAGCTTTTTGAAATTTGGGTGCCCAGTCCAGTGCGCCACGCTGTGCGGTTGTGCTGCAATTGCCATACATCCAGTCCATACCATTTTCAGCAACCAGACGAATAAGGCTTTGTGTTAATTCTTCAACTGTTTCATTAAAGGATTCACTGGGTGAATGTCCATTTTTACGAAGCAAGTTATATTGCGCTGTCATCACACCGGCAAGACAGCCCATCAATACGCCGCGTTCTCCTGTCAAATCGCTGTATACTTCCTTTTCAAATGTGGTTGGAAAAAGGTAGCCGGATCCAACAGCAATTCCTAAGGCTTTTGTACGATCAGTTGCTTTTCCGGTGTAATCCTGAAAAACAGCAAAACTGGAATTAATACCGCTTCCAGCCAGAAAGTTGGTTCTCACTGTTTTTCCTGATCCTTTTGGTGCAACAAGAATAACATCCACATTATCTGGTGGGATAATATTTGTCTGATCCTTATAAACAATTCCAAAACCATGAGAAAAATAAAGGGCATCACCATCATTCAGGCATGCTTTGACCTGAGGCCAACAGGCCACCTGTCCGGCATCTGATAGTAGATACTGAATAATTGTCGCACGTTTTGCAGCCTCTTCAATGGAAAACAATGTTTTTCCAGGCACAAAGCCATCAGCCACTGCTTTGTCCCAGGATTCGCCGCCTTCACGTTGACCAATGATAACATTGACACCATTATCTTTCATATTCAGTGCCTGTCCGGGGCCCTGAACGCCATAGCCAAGCACTGCAATAACTTCGTCTTTCAATGTTTCTCGTGCCATGTCCAGGGTAAATTCTTCTGATGTGACAACATCTTCGATAGTTGAACCAAATGTTATTTTTGCCATTTGTTTACTCCTTGTTAATTTTTATGATGATTCCCGCCCCAGAGCTATTGTTCCGGTTCGGGCAATTTCTTTTATGCCAAAGGGACGAAGAAGATTCAATAATGCATTGATTTTTTCTTCATTGCCAGTGACTTCAATGGTATAGTGTTCAGGGCCGACATCAACCGTCTTGCACCTGAATATATCTACAATGCGTAATATTTCTGCCCGATAGGTGGCTTTTGCAGTGACTTTGATCAATAACATTTCGCGATAGATTGTTGGTTTATCAATAAAATCAATCACTTTTATTACGTTGATTAACTTGTTGAGCTGCTTTTTGACCTGTTCCAGGATCATTTCATCACCAGCAGTGACAATCGTGATGCGCGAGACACCTTTATCCTTTGTTTCTGCAACGCACAGGCTTTCAATATTAAACCCGCGTCCACTAAATAATCCAGAAATGCGAGATAAAACGCCGGGTTTGTTATCCACCAGTAACGATAAAATACGTTTTTGTGTACTCATATGGCCTCCATATAATAATTATTCGTTCCTAAACAAGTAGCATCTCAGTGATTGGTGCCCCTGCAGGCACCATTGGATACACGCATTCTTCCTGTTCCACTTGAAAATCCATAACCACCGGTCCATTAGTATTTATCGCCTGATTAAGCACGTCTTCAACTTCATCTGGATGGCTTGCTGAAAAACCGGTAGCACCAAAAGCTTCTGCCAGTTTGACAAAATCTGGAGAACACTCCATATGAGTCCAAACATATTTTTTCTTATAAAAAAGCTCCTGCCATTGTCTGACCATTCCCAAATACTGATTATTTAAAATCAACACTTTTACAGGTAGATTGAACTGGACGGCTGTTGCCAGTTCCTGAATATTCATCTGAATGCTGCCATCGCCTGCAATATCAACCACCAGGTCATCGGGGCAGGCAACCTGCGCACCGATTGCTGCCGGCAGGCCAAATCCCATACATCCGAGTCCCCCTGATGTAATAAACCGATTGGGCCGATTAAAATGATAAAACTGTGCCGCCCACATCTGGTTTTGACCGACTTCAGTGGTAATAATTGCATTCCCGCTAGTAATTTCATGAAGTTTATCAATAACATACTGGGGTTTGATGACATCTTTCTGATCATATGCCAGTCGTTGGGCCTTGCGCCATTCATCAACTTGTTTAAGCCAGGGGGCACGTTTTTTTTCAATATTTTTGAAATCTTCCTGTTGAATAATTTCATTCAGTTTGGAGAGGGTTCTTTTGCAATCGCCAACAACCGGCACCTGAACATTAATATTTTTTCGAATGGATGTGGGATCAATATCAATATGGACAATATTGGCCTGTGCAGCAAAAGCATCTGTTTTTCCAGTCACCCTGTCATCAAATCGAACCCCGACTGCAATCATTAAATCGCATGAAGCCGATGACATATTGGCCCGATATGTGCCATGCATACCAATCATTCCCAGCCACAATGGATCATTACCTGGAAAAGCACCCAGCCCCATGAGTGATGTGGTGACAGGAATTTGTAATGTTCTTGCCAGTTGTGTCAGTTCATCGGATGCCCCTGACAGAATTATTCCGCCACCCGCAAAAATCATGGGCTTTTCTGACTTTTTCAACAACGAAATAATACGTTTTAGCTGTTTGATATTGGGATCGTAGGTGGGTTTGTACGATTTAATACTGATTGGTGCTGGTGCTTTATATGAGATTTTTGTATTGATGATATCTTTTGGTAAATCGACAAGTACCGGCCCGGGTCTTCCGGATCTGGCAATATAAAATGCTTCTTTTACAGTTTGTGCAATGTCTTCAGTTTTTTGAACCAGATAATTATGTTTGGTGCAGGGTCGGGTAATACCAACAATGTCCACTTCCTGAAATGCATCATTGCCAATCAATGGTCTAGGAACCTGTCCGGTGAGAACAACCAATGGAATGGAGTCACAATATGCTGATGCAATCCCTGTAACAGTATTTGTTGCACCTGGCCCTGATGTTACCAGACTTACACCCACTGTGCTTCTCGCTCTGGCGAAGGCATCTGCCGCATGGACGGCTGCCTGTTCATGACGTACCAGAATATGATTGATATCTGTTTGCGCAAGGGCATCATAAATATCCAGCACCGCACCGCCTGGATAACCAAAGATGGTATCCACGCCTTCCTCTTTTAATGTTTTCATTAATATTTGACCGCCTGTGAGTTTGATAACACACCTCCTTATGTTAAAATAGCCCCTGTATTGGCTGAAGATACCTGTCTGGCATAACGTGCCATATAGCCAGTCTTGATTTTCGGTTCGGCAGGTTGCCAGTTTTGTTTTCGTTGGGCGAGTTCTTTATCAGAAACCTTTAAGGTAATACATTTTTTCGGAATATCAATTGAAATAATATCACCCTCTTTGACCAGGCCAATAACGCCACCAGCCATCGCTTCAGGAGATACATGTCCAATGGCAGCCCCGCGTGTACCACCAGAAAATCGGCCATCAGTGATCAGGGCGACATCAGCATCAAGGCCCATACCTGCAATGGCTGATGTTGGGGTCAGCATTTCTCTCATGCCAGGCCCGCCTTTTGGGCCCTCATTGCGAACAACGACCACATCTCCTTTTAGAATTTTTCCATTCATGATTGCTTCAGTAACATCTTCCTCGGATTCAAATACCCGTGCAGGTCCTTCATGTGTGCGCATTTTTTCGCAAACAGCAGATTGCTTGACAACGCAACCATCAGGTGCCAGATTGCCAGACAGCATGACCAGTCCGCCTTCTGCATGATGTGGATTTTCAACAGAGCGAATTACATCAGTATCCAGAATTTCAACGCACTCAACATTTTCTTTGACAGTTTTGCCCGTCGCAGTAAGACAGTTTTCATGAATTTTTCCAGTTTTTCGAAGTTCATTTAAAACAGCTTGAATTCCGCCAGCTCGATCCAGATCTTCAACATGATTCGGTCCGCCAGGACTGAGAGAACATAAATGAGGTATGTGACGACTCACCACATTAATCATATTCATATCAATGGTAATACCGGATTCATGGGCAATGGCTGGCAAATGAAGGACTGTGTTGGTGGAGCATCCCAGGGCCATATCCACTGAAAGTGCATTTTCAAAGGCTTTTTGGGTCATAATTTGTCTGGGGCGAATATTTTTTTCAAGCAGATACATAATCTGGCGTCCCGCTTCCTTTGCCAATCGTGTGCGTCTGGCCATGACAGCAGGAATTGTTCCATTACCAGGCAAAGCCATACCTATGGCTTCAGTAAGGCAATTCATTGAATTTGCAGTAAACATGCCTGCACAAGATCCACATGTCGGGCAAGCGGAATTCTCAATGGCTGCAAGATCTTTTTCATCCATTCTATTTGAACGTACAGCCCCCACAGCTTCAAAAACAGAAATTAAGTCAATCTTGTTTCCTTTGGCATCCTTTCCAGCCAGCATTGGGCCACCGCTGATAAATATTGATGGCAGGTTTAAACGTGCCGCAGCCATGAGCATGCCCGGAACAATTTTATCACAGTTGGGCACAAAAATGATGGCATCAAAAGCGTGGGCAGTTGCCATTATTTCAACGCTATCAGCAATCAATTCTCTACTGGCCAGGGAAAATTTCATTCCTTCATGATTCATGGCAATACCATCGCAAACGCCAATCCCACCAAACTCGACCGGCGTTCCGCCGGCCATGTAGACACCAGCCTTGACAGCCTCAACCAGCGTATTTAAATGGACATGCCCGGGAACAATTGCATTGGCTGAATTTGCAATACCGATAAGCGGTCGTTGAATTTCAAAATCTGTATACCCCATTGCTTTGAATAAGGCACGATGGGGGGCTCTTTCCAATCCTTTTTTCGCATGGTCACTTTTCATGAAGTCTCCTTCTTTCTTTGATGATTACCAAAGATCTGGCTATTGGACTTTCCAAACTGGTCAGCCCTTTTTAAAAAATGTTATAAAAAACAAAAAAACCGCTATCAGCGAGGCTGATAGCGGTTTTAAATTTTTAATGATTTTTTCAACCTTTTATCAGCCCGCACCGGTATGGACGCATAAGACGAGTACGACGTATAGTACGATTTGCTGAATAAATAGTTGATACATAGTTTTTTTCCTTGTGCAAAAAATGAAAATTATTTAACAAGCGAATGATAAGTTGTCAATAAAAAATTTTGGTGTTCTTCATATTTGTTAGAAAAGCATGCGCCCTCAGATTTGGCATGAAATATGCCATTAGATATATCTGGCTTAAAATATTGAATAGGAATTCTTTGAAAATAAGTTCCCCCATTCGATAAAGTCAGACAAGTCAGACCTGTCCGATTATTGAAAATGGGGAAATTAATTTTCTAGCATTCCATATTAGGTCTTAAAAATAAATTTCTCATTGAATAAAGGAAAAACATGATAACCATACCATCATACAAAAGCCTCTACGAAATCTACAAAAGTAGTAGAACCATTATATACAAAGCAATCTCCAAAAAAGACAATAGTCACGCGTTATTAAAAATTCTAAACGTCGCCTATCCAACAGATAATGATTTAAAACGCTATTATCACGAACATGATATACTTCGCCAATTAAGCGGCACGCCGGGGGTTATCAATGTAAAGGAAATTATCAAATATCATAATACTATTGTTCTGGTTTTTGACGATTTTCAAGGAATATCCCTGTCAAAATATATAACATCTCAAACAATTGATATTCAGATATTTTTAAAAATCGCACATAAAATTGTTGATTCTGTTCAAGCAATTCATGCTGCGAATATTATACATCAGGCTCTTCATACGAATCATATACTGATTCATCCGGAATCATATGAAATATGTATTATTGGCCTGGATCAGGCAACAATGCATGGACAGGCATTATTACAGGCTTCAACTGAAGACAGAAATCCTGAAGAACTTTTTTATATTTCACCTGAACAAGTTAAAAGAGATCAAAAAAATCCAGGGTTTGAATCGGATTATTATTCATTGGGCGTTATTTTTTATGAACTTTTGCTGGGAACGAAACCTTTTACAAATAAGGATCCCCTTGAATTGATTCATGCACACACGACCCTGAATCCAAAGTCACCAAAAGATATCAATGCCGCTATTCCTGATGTCATATCTGAAATTATTATGAAATTACTCAATAAAAATCCGAAAGATCGCTATCAAAGTGCTGAAGGTTTAAAATCCGATATATTTCGTTGTCAAACAATGATTCAAGAAATTGGAAAAATTAAACCCTTTAGAATTGCTCAAAAAGATCATAACAAACGGATCGAATTTAAAAACGTTTGTTATGGCCATAAGAAAGAACTGAATCAGATAATTGAAAGTTTTAACCGATTAAAAAAAACGAGAAAAAAATATAAATCAGCTCAAAATATATATCCAGAGGAAAGCTCTGTGATTCAGGCAATAAAAATTACAGGATTGGCAGGCATTGGCAAAACATGCCTGGCAAAAGCGGCCATTCAATATATTACGCAGCATGATGGCTATTGTATTCGCGGAAAATTTATGAGAATTCCTGAAAAGCCTTATCATGCTTTTGTTCAGGCCTTTGAAGAACTGGCACACTATTTATTGGCTGAAGAAGAAATTGTTCTGGCAGAATTGAAAAACAGTATTCAAAAAAATCCTGCGATCAATTCAGGCTCTTTAATATCGATGATTCCTGCATTTAAATATTTGTTTGATATTGACACAAAAAATGATCAATTATCAGTAATACCCGGTGCTCAAATCCTGGTTCAATCTATTGGTGCCCTGCTTTCTGATATTTCACGTATAATCCATCCCATTGTCATATTTCTGGATGATTTCCATCTGGCTGATCAGGCATCCATTCGTTTTCTCCAGGAACTGACATTTGTTCAAAAGGCATATGTCATGATTCTATTTGCCTATCGCCCATTTGATAAAGATCATTATGCAGAATTTCAACATGTTTTTGATAATTTTTCTGATCAGTCCATTAATGAAATCGAAGTACATCCATTAAATCTTTCTGATATACAATCCTTTATTGCCGGTACATTGGATATGCCGGAATCCAGTATCGTGGATTTATCAAGCGTCATTATAAAAAAGACAAATGGCAATCCATTTTTCATGCGTGAATTTCTTGCGAAACTCAATCAAGAACATATGCTTGTTTATGATCACGAAACCGGGCAATGGCAATGGGATGCAAAAGCTGTTTCCAGCCAGACAATTACTGAAAATGTGGTTGAATTTATGACCCAAACCATTCAAAAACTGGATTCTTCTACACGCTTCATACTCGAATTTGCAGCATGTCTTGGATATGAATTTGCTCTGGAATATCTTGCGAAAGCATGTGATATGCCTGAAAATAAAATCCTGAATCTTTTGTGGTTGGCCACAAGCAAAGGGTTGATACTACCAATAATATCTGATTTTCAATATAAAACGTTAGCAACATTAAGACCCAGGGATATGTCTCAAACCAGATATCGTTTTTCTCATGAAAGAATCCATCGGGGCTTTTATACCAGAATATCCAGTCAACAAAGACAGCAAATGCATTTTAAAATTGCAAAAATCTATTATGACAGCCATCAAAGAGAATCAAACGAACATATATTTTTTTGGGTCAATCAGTTAAATCTGGCCTGTATCATTCAAGCCCCTTTTGACATTTATCAAACGATCAAACTGAACCTTGAAGCTGGCAAGCATGCCCGAAATATTTCAGCAATTGAACCGGCATATTATTATTTTGCAAAATCCATCGAATGGATTGAACTGTTTTCTGATGTAGCGTTTGATGACCATGTTGTTTTTGTGTCTTATTACGAAGCCGCCCGATGTGCATTGCTTATGGGAAGATATGATCAAATTATTGCACTTGCTGAAAAAGCATATCAATATTGCACAAACATTCGTGATTTAGCACGCATTCAAGAATTAAGAATTTATGCCTGTGGTGCGCAGAATTTACCCGACCAGGCAATAAAGCTGGCAAAAGATGTTTTACATAAGTTTAATATCGATTTTCCAAAGCAACTGTCTGATATCGCAGAAAAAGAAAAAATTGCACAGCTTTTATCCAGAATTGATGCATTAAATTCTGAATCGTTATGTCAATTGCCCAAAATGGATGATCAAAACATTCAAACTATTCTTAGAATTTTATCGTCAATACATGCGCCCATTTTTTATGCAAAACCAGAATTATACCCTGCTATTATCTGTAAACAAATGGAAATTATTTTTGAATATGGCAATTCTCTTCAATCTATCAGCACCTTTTGCTCTTTTGCGGCATTACTATGCAAACATAAAAAGCATGTTGATAAAGCCATTGAAATAACCAGACAAGGTATGGCGTTGAGTGATACTTATAAAAATGAAGCGTTCAGCATTCGCGCTATTTTTATATCTTATTCATTTGTGTTTCCCTGGAAATATTCAATTGGTACTGGATTGAAAATGCTCAGAAGCGGGTATGAGCGGGGAATGAAATGCGGTGAATTTGAATATTGTGTTTATTGCATTCGCACCTATTTTTTTCATGCTTTCATATCTGGAAAGAAGCTGACAGATATTGATTGTGAATGTCGTCAATACGAAATACAATTAAATCGTTTTTCCGCAAATGCATCGCATATATTTTTATCTGATTTACAAGATCTTATTTGCATATTTACAGAATCCGGAAATAAAAAAGTTGATGAATTTTTCCTGCGACAGAAAAAAACACCTGTTCCGATACAGGAACAATTTTATTTGCAAAAATTAATCGCAGTTTATCATTTTAAAGATCCTGAACAATCATATGAATGCCTGGATAATTCATACAACAACAGTGTAACCATCAACTATACAATAATTTTACCCTTACTATATTTTTATGAATCTCTTATTTTACTTTCAGTATATTCAAATAGAAATGATAATCAAAAGAATCAGATTATACAATCTGTAGATCAAAAACTGCAAAAATTAAAAGAGTTGACTGATATCAATCCCAAAAATTTTTCTCATTTCTATGCATTGGTAAATGCGGAAAAGGCAGGTGTATTTCAAGAATTTGAAAAAGCAATGTCCTTTTATGACCAGGCAATAGATCTGGCACGCGAAAATGGAAATATGAACGACCAGGCTTTTGCCAATGAACGTGCTGCAATTTTTTATTATAACGAAAATCGTACAAGAATTGCCAGTCTTTACATGTGGGATGCGATCTATTGTTATTCACGATGGGGAGCATATGCCAAAGTATCACATCTTGAAAAAATGTTTCCAGAGTTATTGCTCAATAAGCAGCTTGAAAGAAGTACTGCTCCACAGGCACAACTGTATCAAACATTACAGTCAAACGAAAGTATTGATTTAAGTGCCATTATACAAATGTCCCAGACACTATCTGAGGAAATTGTATTTCAAAATCTGGTTGACAAATTAATGAAAACAGTAATCGCCCATGCCTGTGCCAAAAAAGGCATTTTGATTCTTCAATCAAATAATGAATGGATCATCGAAGCTGAAATGAATCCGGATAAGTCCAGCGATGTTCAAATATACAGCGAACCTGTGGCAGTATCAAAAAATCTATCTCTGGCGATTGTAAATTATGTGATACGAACAAATGAAAACATCGTTTTGCCTGATGCATCCAATGATATTCGATTTATGCACGATACATACATTTCTTCCCAATCTCCACGATCAGTCATGTGTGTTCCGATTATCAGGAAAAAGGGCCTGACAGGCATGTTGTATCTGGAAAACAATTTAAATTCGGGTGTCTTTACACAAAAACATGTTTCAACCCTGGAATTGCTGGCAGCGCAGGCTGCTGTTTCAATAGAAAATGCACGCCTGTATGATGCCCTCAAACAATCTGAAAATCAATATCGATCATTAGTAGATAATGCAATCGAGGGCATATTTCGATTGAGTGCTGAGGGTAAATTTATCCGCGTAAATCCTGCCATGCTGTCTATATTAGGTTTTTCAACTTTTAGTGAATTGACCCGAGAAATTCCTGATCTTTTTTCAGGTCATATTATTGATAAAAAGGATGCGGAAACAGTTTTGTCGGTCATTCAAAAGGATTATTTCATTTCTGGATTTGAAACGTGCTGTCACCTGAGAGATAATAAAAAAATCTGGGTCACAATTGCCGCACAAAGTATTATGGATAGAAATGGGGATATCCTTTATTATGAAGGTGCCATGATAGATATTACCGAGGGAAAGGAAAAAGAACGTCTTGATCGTGAAAGACGTGCGGCAGAAAGCGCGAATAAAGCCAAAACAGAATTTCTAGCGGGTATGTCACATGAAATTAGAACACCCATGAATGGTATTATCGGAATGATTGATTTACTGCGAACCACACCCCTCAACACAGAACAACATGAATTTCTGGAAGTGATTTATTCATCTGCACAGGGCCTGGTGCATTTGATCAATGATATTCTAGATTTTTCTAAAATTGAAGCGGGTAAGCTGGAAATTGCCCGGAAACCTTTTCATCTGAAAAATCTCGTTTTGGATGTATATCGAATGTTCCAGGCAAACGCACTTAAAAAAGGGGTCGCATTCAATGCAAATTATGATGACAAATTACCGGTTGCTTTTTCAGGGGATCTGTTTCGCATCAGACAAATTTTAAATAATCTGGTCAGTAATGCGGTTAAATTTACAGACAGCGGACATATTATGCTGAATGTCAGAGAAAGATCCAGAAGCAATAGTATAATTGACGTAGAAATGAAACTGGAAGATACAGGCATTGGACTGACAGAAACTGCAATGTCTCGCATATTTAACAAATATGTTCAGGCTGACAACTCTATCGCAAGTGGATATGGTGGTACAGGACTTGGCCTTTGGATTATCAATATGCTTGTAGATAAAATGAATGGGAATATTTCAGTAGACAGTACGCATGGACAGGGCAGTGTTTTTACTGTTGTGCTGCCATTATCTCCTGTGGATGAAAACATGTTGGCCCCGGATGAATCAAACCATTTCAATGCGGATATTGTATTTAGTCATCAATACAATGCAAAGATTCTTCTGGTTGAAGATAATATCACCAATCAGTATGTCACAACAATGTTGTTAAAACGTTTTGGTTGTAAGGTGAGTATCGCAAACAATGGTAAACAGGCGTTGGATACAATATCAAAAGAAGACTTTGATATTATTTTTATGGACTGTCAGATGCCAGTAATGAATGGCTACGATGCCGCGATACAGATAAAAAATAAGAAACTTGCGCCCAATACGCCCATTGTTGCTGTTACTGCAAATGCATATAAAAAGGATCTCGATTACTGCCTGGCCTGTGGCATGACTGATTATCTGGTTAAACCGGTTCAAAAAGAGACAATTTCAAAGATATTAAGCAAATATTGTAAAACCAAAAAAAATTATTCATCCCCTAAAAAAGTTCTTTCTAAAGCTCATGATGCGGAGTTGATTGATATGACGCATATTGCATCATATGTTGGTAACGATCTAAATGAAATTCAGATGGTCTTAACAATATTTCTAAATGATATTGAACCTCAGTTACGTGCTTTAAAATCAGCAATTGATAATAAAAATCATCAGGAAGCTGGTAAAATAGCGCATGGTATTAAAGGCGCGTGCGCTGATATTGGCAGTAAAAGAATTAAAGAAACAATATTATCAATTGAGCGGGCAGCCAAAAATAAAGAGATTGATATATATCGATCTCAATACATACAGCTTGTGAATCTGGTTCAGGATTTAATCAAGCTGTCAAAAGGATAGGTTTTGAGGTATTTTAGCGATGTAATCGAACGAATTATAATGTCTAACTCTTATTCATTTTTGAAACATTTCTTAAAAAAAATAGTATTAAAGCAATAAACAACAAGAAAATATAAAATCCAATGTAAATATATTCTATTGCGGTTATGTAAGCCACATTTAAGTTTACATAGACATTCATATGATAAACAGCATTCGCAATCATGATAGCTGATAAGATGACCATTTTCAACATGATTTTGTGCCCGGGTAAAAAGATGACGATACATGATATTAACGCCATCACAACAATTGGAAAAAAATGTCTGATGACGCCACTCAGATGGACCCTTTTTATACTGGCATTATAATGAATGAGAGAATAAGAGATTTCCCTGTTTATCCCTGTTTGTAATTCATGAATTTTTATGTCTGGCTGGACAAGTTCATCCAATAATTCCCAGCCAGTAGTTAATCTGAGTTTATCTGGTGCTTCAGAAGATAACTGGGGATTATCTGGATCAACAACCAGTTTCAACTGATGATCATTGAAGGTTTTGTGACGATAAACAATTGCCAGTTGCTGATGGTCAAATGGAAACGCACGCAAATCAAAATATTGTTTAAAGGTCCCAGTTATTTGAAATAAACATAAATTGATGCCATTTTCTTTTTTTTCAATAACTGGTTTTTCCAGATGGATGGGTTGAACAGCGTTTTCAAAAACGATTGATCCCGGATCAAAATCATGTTGAAATTTGAACCAGATATAAAAATCAAAGGTACAGGTTTGCCGAACCACATTTATTTCAGTGATTTTATTGATGGATAATCCAGAATAAACGATTTGTGCTTTATTCATTTTGAGTTGATCAATAATTATTTTATCGCCTTGCAGTATTTTATGGCCCATATCCTGTTCAGGTTCTTTACTTAAATCAATAAAATATTCTGCAAAGGCAGGCACAAGGGATTGATTTTTATATTCTGCCACTTTCACAGGCAACTGCACATCACCATATTCATTAAAGAAATGATACCCCATAACACCTTTGATTGCATAATCCTGATGATACATGCTTTGCAGAGCATCTTTAATATCCATTCTTTTTTTGCCAATGGCAGCATTATGAATACCAGACTTTTTAATGGCCTCAACTGCTACTTTACATGCGTCATAATATGTTGCTGCATACCATGATGGTTTCTTTTGATAGGTCTTATTATAGCGTTTTAGAAACTGAATATTATCCGCTTCTGAAAGTTCCGACATATATGGAAGGGTGGCATATAACCCATTGGTAAAAAAGCCGGGATTTTTTTGTTCCATGAACTGTTTTTGCATTTTTTTTAAAAATGATGGATGGGTAAAACTAAAGGTGCCAATAATTGCCAGATGTGTTTCTGGATAATGAACAGAAGAAATAATCTGTGATGAAAAAGATTCATCTGTTCCCAGAAAAAGAATATCCAAATCGTTCACAGATCGTAATGCGTGTAAAATTTGTTCTAAATCTTTTGTGATTGTTTTGCTGTTTTTGTCAAATTCCCATTTTCTTTTGATATGAAGGCCAATCTTTCGGGCTTCGGATTCAAAAGCAGCAGATACGAATTTTCCAAAATCATCTGTATCATAAATGATGGCAGCAGATTTCAGTTTTAGCGCACGATAAATATAATGAGCGATAAACTTTGCCTGAAATTCATCATTAGGAATCGTTCGAAAATACCACTCATTGTCTCGTGTCACCAGACTGGATGTTGCAGATGCTGCAATAGCTGGTATACCTACTTTTTTATAAATTCTTCCAGCAGCAACAGAGCATATATTATTGGAATGGCCTAATACCAACAATATCTGGTTGCTACTTGATATTTTATCCGCAATTTGAGTTGCTTTCCGCGTTTTTCCCAAATCATCAAATACATGTAATTGAACTTTTTTCCCAAAAAGTCCGCCTTTTTGATTCAACGCATTCACATATAACCTTGCACCATTTATCATTTCCTGGCCAATATCATCGGCAGTGTTGGCAACAAGAGCCAGGCGAATGCTTTGCTTTTTGGGATAGTTCTGTTTTGAATTTTTTAAATATACTGCTGTAATAAGAATTGCGGTGATAATAATTCCAATAATAAGAATATATTTTTTCATCTATTTTCCTTTTGTTTGCCCTCGTACAACAATAGAAAATGAACCTGTGTCCGAGGAATAACATATGGATCTCACTATCGAGCGTTGATTTGATTCCCTGAACCGATAAACCTTTATTATCAAAATTTTTATGTTTTTGAAAGGATAAACTCGCGCCAATGTTCCCAGAGAAATAGTTGCTGATCATGGTCCCGATATAAAAACAGGAATCGAAAAATTTTGTAATCATCATAAAAAGACCGTATATGTTTATGATATCAAACATAAATCAGCATCTGTGCTAAAACAGGAATTTAAGGGGGATGATGACTGGGGAAAATTATTGTAAATATGCAAGCCAAAAACGAAATGAAACCCAACAAACAAGATTTGCCCCTGTAATGCCACCCAATCAAAAAACAAAAGCACGATTTATGAATGTAGGACGACTGATTCGTT
>Ga0272440_1000445_pt1 | contig 34994 bp, 22 predicted proteins | sample SSMMMBAug17_FD_192440 | JGI IMG/M metagenome (GOLD analysis project Ga0272440, IMG submission 192440) | Marine sediment archaeal communities from Little Sippewissett salt marsh, Falmouth, MA, United States - SSM-MMB-Aug17 | ecosystem: Environmental > Aquatic > Marine > Wetlands > Sediment ... | reverse complement strand
CCTACATTGGTTTTGCTCATATGTTTGATACTGGTTTTTGTTCGAGGCGAACATAAGGTTCGACCAACCAGACGAATAACAAAATATATACTACGATCTACCCGAAAATTTATGACCGCTTACTTAGTTAATACTTAAGATACGACCCCCTGATTATTTGTTAAAGGGTGTTTCGGGTGTATGAACAGTTTAGGGGAAGTGAGTTTCATACAAGGAATGCACGATTCTGGCAATTGGAAGAACAGCGTAGTACACCAAGGCAGAAATAATGCCCCGGTTATAGAAATCGTAAAAAAAAATATCGTATTCGGCATAGCCGCGACCGCTTTTGCGTCCTTTCTCAATTCAGCGTTGGGCTTTAACCCTACGCTGTTCTTGGGTTCGCCGAGATCGTACTACAGCAAGGCAGAAATAATGCCCCGGTTTTAGCTATAAAAATCCATCAATGTAAAATTGCGGCAAAGCCGCGACCGCCTGGGGTTGAGGCAGAGCCTGGGAACGAGCATCAAGGACGTGTAGAGACGTAGCATGCTACGTCTCTACAGTACATTTACCTCAAAACGTACAATATCAATAATGGGAAAGTTATTTTTAGAGCATTCCTAAGCAATTCGTTTTTCACACGATTTTAAAATTTCATTCAACATTTGTGAATAGCTCATTCCAGCAAACTTTGCCATTTTGGCCAGATGCCCATCCCAGCACCAACCAGGATTGGGATTGACTTCCAAAAGTCTCGGCGTGTTATTGGTGTCTAATCGCCAGTCAAAACGTGCATAATCTCTGCATTCGAGACGTTCAAATAATTTTATGCAACTGGCAACTAAAAATCGTTCGGTTTCTTCTGGTAAATCAGCCAAAACAGATTTAATTTTCCAGTATGGCGATTCTGGCAGCCATTTGGCTTCATATCCACAAATTTTTGGATAATCTGGGGGTAATGATGAATAATCCTCTTCAATAATCGGCAAAGCCAGATAGGATTCAGGCGGATTTCCGATAATGCCAACACTGATATCTTTACCTGTGAGGTATTGCTCAACCAATATTGGCTGATGATATCCAAATTTTTCTCGTACCTGCAAAATAGCTTTTTCTAACATGTTGATATCATAGCAAACATTATGTCGGGTAATACCAAAGCTGGAGTCACCAAAGTTCGGCTTGACAATTACAGGAAAATATAATGATAACTCAATAAAAGTAATATCCTCAGATTTAATGATAAATGCCTTGGGTACTGGAATATCCATCTCCTTGGCAATACCACGAACCAGTGATTTATCATAACAGTATGCAAGACATTGCGGTGAGCCTCCTGTGTAGTGATAATTCATTATTTCTAACATTGATGGCACATGGAGTTCTTTGGATGCCTCGTTATTAAAGCCTTCATCACAAAGATTGAATATAAAGTCCAGTTGCCCTTTGTGTTTCTGCAAATCCTGAATTAGCGTATCATGTTGGTTCAAGTAAATAAAATGATAGTCACTTATTTCTGCCAATGCTTTTTTAAGTGCGTCTATGGTAAAAAAGTCATCTTCATCAAAATTGGCTTCAGGCTTGACAATGTCCGATTTTCTGGGGTCGCCCATTATAACAGCAACATTTTTTGAAATGCGTTTTGTATCCACAGTATGCCATTCTTTTTTTGCAATTCCAGTAACAATAATTCGTTTTTCCATCATTCCCAGGTCTTGATTTCGTTTAGAAGCTGTCAACATTTCACTATGAAACACAATTGGATCAAATTTAGCCTTATTCAGTAATTCAGTTATTCCCTCTTGTGTATACAATCGTTCTGCATAAAACTGATCTGCGATTACACCTTTTTTGACATGCGTAATGACTTCTCTGGAAATTAACCGATCCTGGTTTTCGGAAAGCGATCTTTCTCTGCAAACAAAATATTTTTTATCAATCCATTCCCAACTGCGAGGCTGAAAGTTCTCTCTCATGAAATTACCATCAGTGACATCAACGAGCAATTTTCCCATAGGTTTGAGAACACGCATAATTTCTTGAAGAATTTTTAAATCGTCATTTAGGGTTTCAAAGTAGCCAAAGCTGTTTCCCATGAGCATAACAATATCAAAGGTATCGACATTAAAAGGTAATTTTCTGGCATCACCTTCCTTGAATGTAACAAGAGAACGATTTTGTTTATTTAACATTCGCGCACGTGTAATTAAATAATGTGATCGATCCAGACCATAAACATTCACAAAACCATGTCGTGCGAGTTCAAGAGAGTGTCGTCCCTGGCCACAACACAGGTCCAGGATAACATGTTCTTTTGATGGTTTTAATATCGACAAAAAGAATTTTATCTCCTCTCTCGTTATTCCCGGATCTTCAACAACGTCGCCATCAGTTCTCAAATAATTGGCATTAAACAGATGCCGCCACCAATCTGCTTTGACATAACTTTCAAGATTTTCAACCGGACCTAGAAAATCTGTTAATATCGTTGATTTTATTTTTTTTTTGGACACAATCTTATTCCTTTCAATCAATATTATATTTTTGGATAAAATAACATTATATGAAAAATTAATTTTATATTTTGAAAATCTGACGTTTCCATCTTTAGATGGAAAACGCACAAATTTAAAGATATAATCATTAAAATGGGGGATTTACTTATTTATAGACCATTTCTTAGCAATGACAGTGCCAATCCAAAACATTTTGAATTTATATGTATTTTGTTATGATACTATTCAATAGAAGAACTATGAATTCCGAAATAGTGTGCAATATTTGCATAGACGATGAATTGACTTATTGACTTTGATAAGAATATAGAATGGTTAGAAAATCGGAACAAACAATTCCGAAATAAATAAAACATGACCTTTACATTCCGAATATTTCAAGGAATGCGCTGAAAAGAACTTCCCCATTATTGAAATAAGTAAGCGGTCATAAATTTTCGGGTAGATCGTAGTAAATATTTTGTTATTCGTTTGGTTGGTCGAACCTTATGTTCGCCTCGAACAAAAACCAGTATCAAACCTATGAGCAAAACCAATGTAGGGGCGAACCTCATGTTCGCCCTCCCCAGAATTCAGTCTATTTGGGTTACACTCATATGATATAATTAGTTATTTTCCAAAATTTAAAATATATGCTATTATCCCCCAACTTTGGTTTTTCGTATTTGGCATTGACAAACACAGACAATTAAAGAAAAAGTGTTAACTCGTTTTCAACAAATATGAAGGATAAAAAATGAGGGGTTTTATGTTTTTAGCAAACTTATTAAAAAGTAACTGGTATAAGCCAGTTATTCCAAGAAAATGGCTTCGATTTCTCTATCGTTCAGAAATTTTAGAATCAAATAATGATATGTCGCTGCCCTTTGAAATTGATTTTTTTGGAATGAAATATTCTGGAAATATAAACAATGTAATTGATTTTCATTGTTTTTTTTATGGTGCTTTTGAAAAAGGACAACTTTTCTTTTGGCGTGATATCGCAGAAAGTCTTTTTAAGAATAAAGGTACTTTTGTTGATATTGGTGCCAATGTTGGCCAGCATTCTATCTACATGAGCAAAAAAGCATCAATTGTGCATGCATTTGAGCCTTATGAAGTGGTCTGCAAAAAGATTACTGAAAAAATACAATTGAATGGATTGACAAATATTGTCGTTCATAATGTCGGTATTGGCGATAAAGATGCCTTGATGCCCTTCCATAAGCCGACTGGAAACAATCTTGGTGTTGGCACATTTGTCGGTCAGCAAGATTATTCTGAAACAACAAGCGATTATCAACTACCTGTTGTATCTGGTGATGATTATTTCAAGGGAATAATTTCTCAGGAAGTCAATATGATCAAGATAGATGTTGAAGGATTTGAAAAACATGTTATCATCGGATTAAATAAAACCATAACAGAACATAGACCCATAATTGTTTTTGAGCTTGGCCTGGGATTAGATTGTTCTTTTTCCTCAAATTCAGAACTGATAGACAGCTTTCCTTCTGACTATTTGTTTTTTATTTTTGACATATGGGATCAGTTTGGAAACAAAAATAAACGAAAAGATGGCAATTTTCGTAAAAAAGGTGTTTATAAATTAGTCCCTTTAAATTTTGACATCTTAAAAGAACAGGCAGATTTAGTGGCATTTCCTCGTGAGCAGTTTGACAAATTTTTTCAACTTTTTCCCAATAACTTTTCTTGAATTTGGGCATAGATACGAAAATGACTCTAATAAACTTTTAATTCATCTTCCAACTGTTTCACTTCATCAACCAACTCTGGCATCAATTGCGACACTTTTTTTAGTGAGTGATTGCGTGCAGCAATCTCAATTTGATGTGCCAGGTTTTGAGTACGAATCGCACCAATGGTGCCTGATGTACTTTTTAAGCGATGAGCAGCGTTACTTAAGGTCTCGAAATCTGATTGTTCTGCGGATATGGTCATTTTTTGTATTAAATTGGGAAGATCGGTTATAAACATTTCATACAGTTCAGAAAGCAATTCTTTTTTTCCTTTAACGCGATGAAGTCCGGTCTGCCTGTCCAGTGATGGCAAAGGGGCGTCAGTTTTATGGTCAGGCAAATTCTCGGAAAAATGTTTTCGTCGGGTATTTAGCACTCGTGTCATGATCCATTTGAGTTCATTGAAATTGACTGGTTTTGTAATATAATCATCCATACCCGCATTGATAAATCGTTCACGATCCCCTTTCATTGCATAGGCTGTCAATGCAATAATTGGCGTGTCAGTATGCATTGTATTATTTGTTGACGATCGAATCATTTTAGTGGTGGCAACGCCATCAAGTTCAGGCATTTGAACATCCATCAAAATTAAATCAAATCGCATTTGTTCCATTGCCTGCAATACCTCTTTGCCATCATCAACACAAAATACCTGATGCCCGGATTGGGTCAACAGACAAGATACAAATTTTTGATTCAATTTATTGTCCTCTGCCAGTAAGATTCTTAGGGGAGCCATTTGCTGGCGATCAAGATCTAATTGAATGCCCACTGGTTTTTGTGGAACGCTTTTCCTGGCTTTGTCGAGTACAACAGTAAAATAAAACGTGCTTCCTTTACCTTGCTTACTTTCTGCCCAAATTCGTCCGCCCATTAATTCCACAATATTTTTGGATATAGACAGACCCAGTCCAGTGCCTTTTCGTTTCTTCTGTGGTGATGCATCCACCTGAGAGTAAGTCTTGAAAAGATCGGGCATTTTTTCTTCAGGTATGCCCGGGCCGGTATCAGAAACAGTGAATAATATATGTACAGGATATGTATGGGTGTAGACATTTTTAACAGTAATTAATATTTTTCCCTGATCTGTAAATTTTAATGCATTACTGACAATGTTTCGCAATACCTGGCCCAACCGATGAGAATCTCCTCTCAAGTATTGTGGCACATCGGGTAAAATATTTAACGTCATTTCCAGGCCTTTTTGGTGTACTTCAATGGAAAAGGGTTTTAAGTGGTTTTGAATACTTTCATATAAGTCGAAATCTTCATGAACAATTTCCAATTTTTGGGCCTCAATTTTTGATAAATCTAGAATATCGTTTAAAATTGTGAGAAGTGAGGCCGCAGAATTTTTGATCATACCAATGGTGTCTTTTTGATCTGTTGGTAAGCCCGAAGATAAAAGCATTTCCGAAGCCCCAATAATGCCACTGATAGGCGTTCTGATTTCATGGCTCATATTGGCTAAAAAGATACTTTTTGAAGTATTGGCTTGCTCAGCTTCTTCTTTGGCTTTTTTCAGTTTTTTTTCACTTTCCACCAGTGCTTTTTCAGCCTGTTTTCGTTCTTCAATTTCTTTTTTTAATTGTTCGTTTGCGAGTTTTAACTCACTGGTTCGAGATTCAACACGTTGTTCAAGTTCATCATGGGCTTTCTGAAGCAGTGCTTTTTGTTTTTGAAGGATGGAACCGGCTTTTTTCAAGTCAGTAATATCACGAGCAATACAATTCAGTGTAGGAATTTCATCATCAATATCGCAGTAAAAATTAATATTCCACAAAAAGTGCCTAAATGTACCATCATGGATGCGCATTTGGTTTTCCACTACAACATGCTTGTTTTTTTCCTGAATCCATTTGGGAATATTGGATTTTGCAACATCACGATCATCAGGCTCCATAAACTCAAAAGCATTTTGGCCAATACACTTATTGGGGGAAATGCCAAACAATTTTTCAGCAGAATGATTGATAAACAAGATCTGCCCATCCATATCAATCTGAACCACAAGATCATCCATGTCTTCAACCAGTACCCGATATCGTGTTTCACTTCGCTCCAAAGCTTCAAGGGCAAGCTGTCGATCAGTAATATCTCGGGATACAACAGCAACGTGAGTAGGGGAATCATTTTCATTTCGATATGGATAATACCGAACAGAATAAAATCGACGTTCCTGATTTTGAAATTGAAACCAGGCCTCATAATGAACTTCTTGACCCGAAAAACATTCATCCAGATGATTTTTGATAATTTCACGATAGGTATCCTGTCCCCATATATCACCGACATCATGACCAATTATGCTTTCACGACACAAATTATGCGCCTGACAGTAAGATTCATTGACAGCTTCGTATCGGTACTTTCTGTCAATCAGGGTCATGAATTCTCTGGATGAGTTCGCAATAAATGCATATTTTCGCCATGAATCTTCCAAAGTGTTTCGTTCTGTCATATCCCGCGCAATACAAAACAAAACATCTTTATCATACCACTTGCCAGCACTGGCGCATGTTTCTACAGGTATTTCTTTCTTTTTTCTGGTTACCATGGGAATTGAAGTACTGGACTTAAGACCATCACGCATTTGATGAAAGGTATATAAAATTTTGTTTTTTTGGCTTTCAGGATACAAGTCATATATAAATAACTCCTTGATTTGACTCATTGAATAACGCAATCGTTTGCTCATAAGCGTATTGCATTGCAGTATTTTACCATCATTGCTAATGATAAATAGAAAATCACCAATCATATCAAACAATTGTTTTAGATTTTTTTTGCTTTGTCCCAGTTCTGATTTCTGGTTCATGCCTTGTTTCCTTTTGTTTGTTTATATAGTTTTTTTAAAAACAATAAGCTTTTTGGTGACCGGCCAATGCAAAAAGGTACAAATTGTTCAAGCAATTGTTTTCCTTCAGCAATCGCCTCTGATGAGTATTTGAGCCGGTGTAAATGTTGAAGATCATGGGAATTTATCCAGTTAAGATGCTTAAGAGTCCCTTTTGACAGTTTCATTAGATGCGATGTTTTTTGAACACATGATGGACACATTACAGTACCCTTATTAAGATCAAAACAACAAGTTGGCCCAGATATCTTGTCCAACTTTTTTTGGCAATAATAACAAGTAATAAAATTGGGCTGAAACCCAGAGATGGTCAAAAAGCGTATTTGAAATACAATATGAAGTACATCGGCGGCAATTGTGGAATTATTAAGTTGGTCCAGTACAAAAACAAATAATTGAAAAATATCATCCTGGGCGTTTTTTTCCTCAACAAATAAATGTATCAACTCTGCCCAATAACTGGCATAAGCGGTATGAACCACATTGGTTCTAATTTTTTCAAATGGTCGAATCAGTGATGCATTTTCGAGTATTGATGGCTTACTGCCTTTTCCAGGGCGAATAATCAGTTCTAAAAAGTAAAACAATTCAAGAATTCCGCCAAACCGACGGACACTTTTTTTGGCTGATTTTGCCATTAATGAAATTTTGCCATACTTTTGTGTGATAAAAGTTAGAATTAAGTCTGAATCACCATAATCAATACGACGAATTAAAATGCCCTGGGCGTTTGTTGATTGCATGAGTTTGTTTCTTGATGGTCTAGGATGCTATTTTTGTTGATACTGTGATCACATCGGGCGTATGTACAAGTTATGAAGTTGGGGAGTTGGGGGCAACAATCAAGGCCTGACCCAACGCCCTAAATTGCCAATACGCCCGATCACATCATTGTGATAAACTGTTAATCTCCATAGACAAATCCACAGCTATGGCAGAATGAGTCAATCCCCCAATAGATATAATATCAACTCCAGAATCAAGCAATTGTTCAAGATGGGTCATTGTCACGCCGCCAGAAACTTCCAGCAAGGCTTTTCCTTTTACAATGTGAACTGCTTGATGAATCTGGTCAATACTCATATTGTCGAGCATGATAACATCGGCATTTGCAGACAATGCATCTGCCAATTGCTCAAAATTTTCAACCTCAACTTCAATTTTAATTAAATGTGAAATATGCTTTCGAACGCGCTCAATAGCAGGTATGATACCACCGCATATGTTGATATGATTGTCTTTGATCAGGATGCCATCATAAAGTCCCATGCGATGATTTTTGGCACCACCAGCGCGAACAGCCATTTTTTCCATAACGCGCCAACCAGGGGTTGTTTTTCGTGTGTCAACAATAATTGGTTTTGAGCGATTGTGCAACAGGTTTACATATTCTCTTGTGTTTGAGGCTATGCCAGAAAGGCGTTGAAGAAAATTTAAGGCGGTCCGCTCGCCTTTCAGCAATGTACTCAGTTTTGATCGGATTTCACAAATCACTTGATCACTATATACCAGATCCCCCTCTTGGCATTGGGCTTTAAATTCAAAGATTCCTGTTGAAAGGCAATCATAAGCATATTGAACCATCTCTAATCCTGAAACCACCAGGTCTTGTTTGGCAATAATCTTTGCAATCCCCCATTCATTTGATTGGATAATTGCATTTGTTGTAATGTCACCACTTCCAATATCCTCTTCCAAAGCCATTTGAATAACTGTTTTTGTTATAAATGATAGCATCTCCATTATTCCTTATTTGAACTATTGCGGCATTTGCGTAGCACATTTCAAGGCATTAATTGCTTCGTGAATGCCGATCTGTCGATCATTGTGAATATCAAAGATTGTGACCCAATTGTTTAAGTCATCATTTTCTGATGAGAGAACATTGTAATCATCAATAATATCCGAATACTGGGCATTCAATTGGGTATGATCATTTGATAAGGCCTTATATGTTTGATTTAATGAAGAATACAGAGATGTCATTTCAGAATGAGCTGTATCTAGCTGACTGTAATCAGCAAGAAGACTGAGATATGTCTGGCTCAAGGCATTGTTCTCGGTTACAAGGGCATCAAGTTCTGCAATTTTTTGTGAAATAACATAGTTTTTTTGCTCAACAGCCTGCATGATTGCCAGATCAAGCTCTTCTTGAGAAAATGTCCCTGCCATGACGCCAATTTCCAATTTTATTGTTCCCAGATCCAGCCTCGCTGGGACAGAACTTAAGGCCTGGGTGTAGCTTCTAAAATTGGGTGCAGAAACTTTTAATAAATAATCCACTTCAATTTCAGGCACTTGAGCCAGCGTAAAATTTCCATCACTGTCACTTGTTGTTGACATATCCGGACCATATAGATCAATTGCAGCTCCTTTAACACCGGTTTCATATCCAGGCAAGTCAGTAATAATCTGCCCCACAATAGTAAAGGTATTGGCACAAATCTCACCTTCAAAATATTCAGTGGTTGCCAAAGGAAACAGAGAGCGCTCCCATTTATGATCACCTTCAATTTGACTGTCATTCAGGTTATAGTAAGTATAAAGGACCCTGTCAGGTTGATCTGGAATGGGATCATTCCAGGTGGCATCCACATGAAACCAGTTACCACAAACATTGACCATATTCCAGGCATGAGAGCCATCGTCAGCAGTACCATCAATTATTTTTGTTTCAATGCCCGCCTCTGTCAGCAGTTTATACATCAATAAGGCATAGCCCTGGCAAACTGTTTTTCCTAAAAAAAGAGCGGCATAAGCGCTATGTTCCTGACCTGAAGTATCATATTGGACATTTTTGACCACCCAGTCATGGATCGCCTTTTCAATTTCTTCATAGGTCATATCCTGGGAGATGATTTCATTGAGAATTTCTGCAACCCTGTCATTAACCTGTTGTTCCTGTTCAGCAGTGGTCAGGTATTTCATAGTGAATATCACTTCAACATTGCTATCATAGCCATTCATAGTCGTTTTTCGACTGGTAAAGGTAAATCGCAGATAGTCATCTTCACCCATGATTTCATCATGTACCTGTGCAACAATATTCTGTACATCAGAAAATACAAAGTCGTATTTCAATTGAATTTTAAACTGAGTGATACGCTGATTATACCTGGTTTTTACAGCTTCTTTAAATTCTTCGTATGAATTACAGGTAACAGACCGAAGTCCTGATCTGATTGGCCTTTCAATGCGTATTTGATTCTGATTGATTAAATGTTGGTATATCGGGTTAATGTAATAATCATAACTTTCCAAACTAAATGCTGTATTAATACTGATAAGAATAAACAGTATTGTTAAAATAACGATATGTTTTTTCATATTATTTCTCCATATAAAAATATTTTTTTATACTTTTAGTTGAATAAACTCCAGCATGGTTTTTTAGCGTCCAGATATGTCTTTCCACGCTGGAGTATTGATCAACTACACCGAAAGCCCGACTTCAGACAATGTTTTAACCAAAGCCCGATAGTAAGGAAAACGAGGAAATTTATTGACCCCAAAATTAAATGTTTGAAAACTAACCGCCCAATGATGTGCGCGCACAGCACCCATTTCAATAATATTTTCCTGGGGAACATGTGGAAAATGGGGTAAAAAACAATTATCTAAAACCATTTGTCCATCATTATATATGGAAACATCGCGTGACGCCAGAGATTGTTTATGCATTGTCCAATCGTCAAGATTTCGGAGAAAGTTTGTATCATAGTCTTTTTCTGGAATAAACGCACAAATAGAAAAATATTTGATATGATCTGGCACCTTATCCAAATACCATTTCAGTCTTTCTTGACGCTCCGGATGGGCCAAAGAACGAACCCCGCCCACAAGATCAGATCGTTCAATATCTGTTTTCAATCCCATGAAAATGCCAAGAGGATGAAACTTTTTACTGGCTTCAACATATTTTTGCATATTGACCAATGCATCTTCTTTCAGTACTGCATCTGCAAGATATGAGCCGCCAATATCACCATTTATGGATAATAGTGCCAGGGTATTTTTCAGAATGAACTCATCTTTAAAATCCCCACAATTCATGGCTGCCAGTAACTCAAGTGAAAGAGGTGTACCATAAGAATAACCAATAAAAACGATTTTGTAGCCTTCATCCTTTGTCCACTTGTTCAAAAGTGGGGATTGATGCAACATTTTAAACAAAGGTTCCAGTATTACCTGGGTGGATGCATTGGATCTTGGATATGCTGCATAAATCAGTTTTGCCCCGCCTCCCTGATGATTAAAAGTTTCGATATTTTTGGATTCATCATTGGGATCCAGGGCCATATGAACCAGGTCAATTGGGGTTTCCTTGAATTGATCTTGGGCGATAAATGCTGGATAGCGCAATGTGTGGTGCGTAAATCCAGGTAACAAGATCATGATAATTTTTTCCTTTTCAAGTTTTTGATCAACATCTAATTGTTTTTCAGGCAGGCGGTCGATGAATCGTTGAATTTCAGCAGGAATAATTTCTACTTTATGATAGGACAAATCCCTATCTGATCCAGTAATTACCAGATCTTCCGGACAAAAGGGTTTCCATACATATTTTGCAATTTCTTCTGGTAAATAATTGGCTTTGTTCAGTTCAAACAAAAAATGCTGAAAAAAACTTGTTTGCCATCGGCGAGAATGCATTGCTTTTTCTGTTTTGTTTTCTTGTGACATATCGTTTCGGTCCTCCTTTGATCAGGATAAGTCAATACCGCTTATCCGGTTAAATTGAATAATTGATTTTTTTGGGTAAGTGCGACAATTTCTATCGCGTTGATACAGGTGTTGGATTTTCTGCTAAACAAAAAATCGATAAATACCATATATCAAATTGTTTGATATGTCTATACTAATTATTGGAAAAGAAATGGGGTCGCATCTTAATTATTAACTATTTTATTAGAGGATCTCATTGTCCTTTATCTGTTATTCTAAACGTAACGTTTCCCCGTCCAGGCTCTGGATAATTTGCTCGGGCAGATATGCTTTAAAAAAACTTTCTGCTTCAGTTGTGTCCAAAAACACAGCTTTTAACATGGTTATTGATTTCTCGTACTCAGGCTCCAGAGTGGGAATGCATACTGCGACGCTCCACCGGGCTCCAGCGGGCTCCAGCGTCGCATACACGAGGAACGCATAAATGCACTTATTCCGAAACATTCAAAGGAATGGGCTTATAAAAACACGATCGCTCTCCAGTATGGCAGGCGATTCCCCCCACCTGCTCCACTTTTAGTAAAATGGTATCATTATCACAGTCGATAAATACTCCTTTGACCAGTTGTATATGTCCTGATGTTAAACCTTTGACCCACAGTTCCTGTCTGGATCGACTCCAATAAGTTGCCTTACCAGTATTCAATGTGGCTTCCCAGGCCTCTTGATTCATGTATGCCATCATGAGTACTTCACCGGTGTTATGGTCCTGAACTATGGCAGGGACCAAACCATTCATTTTTTTAAAATCAGGTTGTTCCATTTTGATCTCCTTAAATATTATTTGAAAAATTGTTCAAAAGTTCGTTTTTTTTAATCATAACCTTTTAATCATATATATACTACATATACATTAAATGCAACAAAACCGACCCTTGTACAACAAAATTTGTATTGCAAGGAAAGAGCATCATATTGGCAATAAAAGTTGTTTTGTTAAAATCTACAACATATATTGTAGGGGTTTTAGGGCTAAACAATACCAGTCGATTCAATCAGTTACAAAAAAAATGAATTCATTCAAAATAATTTGTAAGAAAATCGTATTTAGTACCTCTATTGTTATATGAAAGATACCCAGGTTTTTAATTGAAAAAACCAATTATGCCAAACTCAAATGATATGGCAATGACACAAGGAAAGATGGTATTATGCAGTTTGACCAGAACATGCTGAATGAATTCATAGCTGAAGCAAAGGAGCATCTTGATAACATTGAGGATAATTTCTTAACCCTTGAGTCCCAAGATGTACCCGACCCTGGCTTGATTGACAAAGTGTTTCGGTCGATTCATTCGGTCAAGGGCAGTTCAGGTTTTTTAAATTTAAATACAATCACTCGATTGGCGCACGTGATGGAAGCCTTGCTTCAAAAAATACGCCAAAAAGAAATTTTACCTGAATCTGTTTACATTGATGCCCTTTTGTCGGGAAGTGATCTCTTGCAAACAATGGTCAACGACCCATTGAACAGTGAATCTGTTGACATTCAGGATGTCTATGACAGACTTCAGGAATTGATCCATGCTTCTGATCGTCCTGAAAAAGAACAAACAGTCCAACCCAACAGATCCAAGCAACCTGATGGCATCAACAAGCAGCAAAAGCAACCCACAGACCTGAGTCCGGATGACAGTGGCGAACTGAGTCTTGAAAGGTTAGCACAATCAGGATTTCAAATTGATATACAATTGGTGGAAAGTATCAGTCATGCCAATTTTTTTGTTTTGGAATATGACCTGACAGCTCTGAACATTGAAAAGAAAGTCAACCTGGATACGTTGATCAAAGACCTCAGCGGTATGGGGACAATTATTTCAGTAAAGTGGGATACATCAGCAGACAATCTGGATGTTGATTTTGCAACCATTCCACTGTATTGTCAGGTGCTTTATGCAACAGGCTTAAATAAAAAAGATATTGCAATTGTGCTTCAAATTCACCAAGACAAAATTCACTCTGTCTCTATTCAAAACAGTCCACAAAAAACAAACAAGTCAACCCAACCTCACACAAACAACACAAAACAGCCGGATAAACCAAAAGTAATAAAAGAGCCCCAAAAAAAACCAAAAAAACCAGCTATCACCAAGAAAATATCTGAAAAGAAAAAGGTACAACCGCCCATTTCTAAAGATAAGAACGAATCTTTAGACACAAAAAAAACTCAAGAAACAAAAAGTCAAAACTTAGCAGTCAATCATCCAGGGCAACGTGAACCAACAGACACCATTCGGATCAGTGTTGATATTTTGGATAAAATAATGAATCTGGCCGGTGAGCTGGTGCTTGTCAGAAATCAACATTTATTGCTTGTGGACAAAACAGATACACGAATGGCCGATAATTCGCAACGTCTGGATATGGTAACTTCCGAACTTCAGGAAGCCATCATGCGGACACGCATGCAGCCCATTGGCACGTTGTTCAGTCGATTGCCCAGAATTGTGCGAGATATTTCAAAAAAATGCAATAAATCCATTATCATTATTATTAATGGTCATGAAGTGGAACTGGATAAGACAATTTTGGAATCATTGCCCGATCCTCTGACACATATTATCCGCAATGCCTGTGATCATGGCATTGAAACCCCGGAAGAACGTTCTCAAGTGGGTAAACCTGAAACCGGGTATATTAATGTAAAAGCGTATCACGAAGCCGGACAGATTAATATCGTCATTGAGGATGATGGCCGGGGGATTGATCCTCAGAAGATTCGTGATTCAGTATTAAACAAAGGCCTGAAAAGAAAAGAAGAACTTCAGCGAATGACTGAAAAAGAAATCTTATCTCTTGTTATGATGCCTGGTTTTTCCACTACTGAGAAGACAACTGAAATATCGGGACGCGGAGTTGGCATGGATGTTGTCAAGAATGCGGTTGAGCAATTGGGCGGATCCATTGAGCTGGATTCACGTGTGGGGCAGGGATTGAATATCCACATGAGACTTCCTTTAACCCTGGCAATCATTCCATGCCTCATTGTTCAGGTTGATAATGAAAAGTTTGCAATCCCTGAAGTCAATGTTGAGGAATTGGTTTCCCTGTATGATGAAGAAATCTTTACGCTCATTGAATGCAATGGAGATCAGGAAGTCTTTCGATTAAGAAAGCAGTTACTTCCACTTGTGCGATTAAAAGAAGTTCTTATGCGATCTCAACCTTTTACAGAAGATGATCGCTCGGACATTTCAGAAACATATCGTGAAATTGCGCAACAAAAGCTGAAAGAAAATGATGACATTCAGCAAATACTTATTTTCGCAGTCCTCAAAATTGGGAATCAACGATTTGGCCTTATTATTGACGAAGTTATCGGAACAGAAGAAATCGTCGTTAATCCGCTTCATTCAGCAGTAAATCCATTAATCATTTACTCAGGAACAACTATCATGGGTGATGGAACAGTTGCATTGATCCTGGATGTCAATGGCATTGCCATGCATGCTGGGGTTCGATTTACCACTGAAGTTGAACAAACAAACAAAGAAACTCGTTCCAGCAAAACAGACAGCCATCGGATTTTATTGTTCAAAAGCGGGAAGGAAGAACAGTTTGCAGTGCCATTGTTACTCATGCGACGTGTTGAATTAATTGACCCCTCACGAATCCAAACAATCGGCGGCAATGAATATATTTCAGTGGATAATGTGCCAACTCTCTTGATTCGCCTTGAAAAACTGCTCAATGTATCTGCATGTGAAACAGCCGATAAAATGTATTTACTTCTTCCCAAACAATCTCAGCGCCCCATTGGTATTCTGGCATCCCGCCTGGTGGATGTTATCAACCTGCCACTGATTCTAAACAAAGAAAGCTATATGCAGGATGGTCTACTGGGCACAGCCATTGTCAATGAATACATTACCATCTTTATTGATATATACAGGCTTGTTGAAGCTGCTGAAAAGGCCATATTTGGCGATACTTTTGTTGATGACAATGACGAACAGCAATCAAAGACAATACTGCTTGCCGAAGATACTTTATTTTTTCAGCGACTGGTTAAAGGTCACCTGGTTTCGGCTGGATATGAAGTGATTACAGCGGATAATGGTGCAGAGGCTTTGGATAAAATGAAATCCAACAAAGTGGATATGATTATTTCTGATATTGAAATGCCTGTCATGGATGGACTGGATTTTCTTAGAGCGGTTCGTTCGGATGAGCAATTTCCTTATATTCCTGCTGTCGCCCTCACCAGCCTTGATTCGGAAAAAGATAGAGAAATAGGCCTGAAAGCTGGATTTGATGCTTATGAAGTTAAAGTGGATCGAGATCGCATTGTTGAAGTTGTTTCCAAGCTTTTAAGTAAATAACAGGCCGGAGATAGCCTATGAATAAATTGAAAAATATTACATCAGAACAAAAAAAACTGCCTGAATCAAAACGTCAGTTTTGTTCATTTCAAATGGCCGGACATTGTTTTGGTGTGGATATTCTGGATGTTAAAGAAATTATTGATGAAGTCGTATTGACAACAATTCACCATGCACCCTCTGAGATGCTTGGGTTTGTCAATATCCGGGGACATGTTCATCTTGTTTTGGATTTGCGGTTATTGTTAAATTTTTCAAGCAAGCCCATAGATGAGTCCAGTAGAGTTCTACTGTTTCATCCCAATGTCGGAGAATCCTTTGGTGTCATGGTTGATCAGATTGGTCACATGATTGAGGTTGAGGAAAGCCTGATTGAGTATCGTTTAACCGATGAAAACCTCTCAGGGATCGCCAGAGATTTTCGAAAATCTGAGCTTGAAAAGGGGGTCTGTAAACTCAAGGACAGGCTTTTAATCATCCTGGATGCATCAAAATTTTTGAGTGCTGTGGAATTAAAGCGCTAGGATTAATACCTTATGAAGCAAACAGGCATTGCAACAAAAATAATCCTACTTTCATGTGGGGTCGCTTTGCTTTTAATGGTTGTGGGTTGTATTCTGGTTGTTCAATATGAAATGGTTTTATTGAACAATATGACTGACACCAAAATTGATGAAAAAGAAGAATATTTTTTTTATCTATTGCACCATGAAAAAAAAGCAGTGACGCAACAATTGAATAAACAAATAAACGATTTGATTCGTCTGATGACATCAGTTGATATTATATATGCACAAACCTTTGAGTTTCAAATTCAAATGATACTAATGCATCCAATGGTTATTGCAGCTGAGTTTTGTGATAAAAAGGGCCAATCATTTTTGGCTGCCTGGCAATCAAATAAAGTAGAAATGGCAACACGATTGCCAGATAACCTGGATATCAAATCCCTGCATATGATCAAGAAAAACATCGGCATACCGGCAGTGGAAATGATCCGATTGTATTATTCCATTGATACAGTCAGGCAAAAGATTATTTCTATGAAAAAAAAAGAAATAGATGAAATTAATGAAACACGCACAAATATTTATAAGCAGTTGCGAGGTTTGTTTCTGGCCCAGGCTATCGGCTCTTTCTTTGTTGTTGGGCTGCTGGGTGGGGTTTTAATTTTTTCATTGCGAAAACTGATTTTAAATCCCATTCAAAATATCCTACAGGTGGCCAAACAATTACGAAAACTGGATTTATCGGTTGATATCAACTCAAAACATTCTTCTCACGAGTTAAATTTACTTTCCTTGGCACTGGGAGAACTTGTGGATGGATTCAGAAAAATTATCGCAGATGTGAAAGAAAACGCAAATATGCTATCTGAATCCGCAGATAGCATGACAGGTATTGCAGAAGAGTTAACCAGTCATTCCGAAGATGCTGAGTCAAAAGCGAGCGATGTTGTTGAGGCATCTATGCAAATCAGTGGAAACATTCATGCAATTGCCAATAATGTCGAGCAAATCAGTGATAATATGGATGATGTTTCTTCTACATCGAATTTTTTGTTTAATAATATCAACAGTGTTGCTAATGCCATTGAGGAGCTATCAGCATCATTAAGTCATGTGGGAGAACGTGTCAAAAATGGCACCCAGATTGCTGAACAGGCTGTATTGCTGGCACAAAAGGCTGGCAAAACAGTGACTATTTTGCGACATGCTGCTGATGAAATAGGGGGTGTATCTGAATTTATTCAACGTATTGCCCATAAAACCAATATCTTATCCTTAAATGCTACCATTGAAGCAGCATCAGCCGGATCTGCTGGACGCGGTTTTTCTGTCGTTGCTAGTGCTATACAAGAATTTGCCGAACAAAGCAGCCGGGCTGCAAAAGATATTACTGAAAGAATTGTGGGTGTCCAAAAAGGCACCTCCGAAATAGAAACAGCATTTAAAGATGTTTCATCAATTATTAAAGAAATGAATGAATCATCGGAATCCATTTCTTTTGCTGTGACCGAGCAAACAAAAGCTGTCCAAGAAATCGCCAGCAATGCCCTGGAAGCTGATGAACGTGCTAGAAATATTAATGTTTCTATTGATGATTTAAGTCGTTCGGTCAATGACGCTGCTGAAAATACTGCTCAGGTAGCCATGGGGGCAAATGATGTTTCAACCCGAATTCAAGGCGTAAGTGAGAGTATTTCCTTTAATCGCCAAATCAGTCATCAAATCAATGAAGCTGCTATTGTGCTTAATCATTTATCCGGAAATCTGAAATGTATGGTTGATCCATTCAAGGTAAGCCAACCTCAAAAAAATTATCAAAAAAGGAGTAAAAAATGACTCTGTTAAAACAAAAAGTTTCCTGGCAACTCATCGTTTTTATTTTGCTTTGCCTTGTTTTTGTTTTAGCCAGTGGATTTATTGGCTTTAAACTTTTTGATTCACTGATCCTTTCAATAGAACAAAACTTAGACACGATGAAAAAAGAGATTCTTCCCATGATTTCAAAGGATTCTCCACAGGTTAAAAAAAAATTGGGCCAGCACCTGGATCATTTTAAAAATGATGCACAAGCCCATTGTAATGGTATCACAAAATATATTGTTATACTTTCAATCAGTTGTGTCTGCATATCAATACTCTTTCTACTACTCGGATACATCATAATGAAACGTGCTATCAATGGCATGGTGAAACATGTCAGGCGTGAATTGCTTGAAGATTCAACGATTTCAACCTATTCATCCAAAATAGTTATGCTTCAGCCCATTATATCTGCATTTAATTACTTGATTGATATCAACAATCAGTTCAAACAGAAGCTGATGGTTGCACCGGTGCCAATAATTGAGTTGGATAAAGATTACAAAATTAGATTCATCAATACTACTGGGTTGAATTTACTCAAAATGAATAAAGATGACGTATTGGATAAAACGTGTAAGGAAGTCATTCGTTCAGAAAAGTGCCAGGAAAATCATTGTCCTTGCCGAAATGCAACCCAGTCTAAAAATATTATTTCTGTTGAAACACGTATACAGATCGGTGATAAAGACAGTAAGATACCAGTGGAGTTTACTGCTGCCCCTTATCAAACTGATAAAGACAACAATGGCGTCATATTAAGTATTGCCGATCTCAGCATGATGGGCAATATTGTTGATGAAGTCAAGCGTATTACAGAACAATTAAGTATGACATCAGATACATTATCGCAAATGGGCCTGGAGATAATGCAATCTACAGATGATATAGTTAGCATGTCTGAACAAAGTGCATCCAGTATTGCAAGCATGGCAACACTGGGAGAGGAAATGTCGGCCAATGTTTCCAGTCAGGCAGACTCTGTACAAAAAATGACCGGTTCTCTGAAAGATGTTGCCAAAAACACTGAAAAAGCCAATCAAATATCCAAAGATGCCAACATTAAAACAACTGAAGTTAATATGAAAATGAAAGCACTGGTGGATGCATCAGAACAAATTGGCAAAGTAATCACAGTGATCAATGATATTGCAGATCGCACAGATTTACTGGCATTAAATGCTGCAATAGAGGCAGAAGGAGCTGGCATTGCTGGAAAAGGATTTGCGGTAGTCGCTGATGAAGTACAAAAATTGGCCAAGCAATCGGCAGATGCCACTGATGAAATCGCACAAGAAATTGAAAATATTCAAATGAGTACTCAGGATGCTGTTCAGGCAATGGAAAAAATCAGCACCATTATTGATGAAATTGCAGCAATTAACGAAAAAAATGCATCCGCAGTTCAAGAGCAAACACAAACTGCTGCGCGAATTTCTGAACATACTAATCAGAATGTTCAGGCCAGTCATACTGTCGCCAACAGTGCTTCTGATGCATTAAATCTGGTCAATAATATTTCTACTAAAATTAAGGATACTGCCAGCCAGGTGGAATCAACAAATGATGTCTCTCAAGAACTGGCTGTTGTGTCCTCGGAACTGATGAATATTATCAATCAGTTGAATCTATAAACCCATTTCCAATCAGGTGACACCATGAGAATAGATAGAACAATAATACTTTATATCGGTCTAATCTACATGATAATTGGCACGCCTGTGCTGATGGCTGCTGATGAATCGATATACTTTGAACGATCACTGGAACTTGAAGAAAATATTGACTGTTATAAACTGGGAAAGTATTTACTTTATATTGAAGATGAGAAGCAGCAATGGACGATTAAAGATATTTCATCAGATGATTTTATTTCCAGGTTCAAAGGCTCGAAACAAGAGGTTCTCAATCTTGGATTTACACGCTCCAGTTACTGGATCAAGTTGAATATTATTTCAAAAAGTAATCATCTCAAAAACTGGTATATCGAACTGGCTTACCCCCATATTGATTACGTGGCTTTTTATCTAACCGATGAAGATGGGCAATATCATCTCAGTCAGGCAGGAGATAATGTGCCCTATTCACAACGCGAAATAGATTATCATCATTGTGTCTTTCGCATGAAAACCTTTCCCAACCAACGTATCACAATGTATTTTAATGTCAAAACACAAGGTTCACTACAGTTGCCATTATATTTGTGGTCCCCTGAAGCTTTTACAGAGAAAGTCAATGATGAGCAATTGATCATTGGATTATACTATGGTGCATTACTGGTAATGGTTTTGTATAATATTTTTCTGTTTTTGGCTGTGCGGGATCGATGTTTTATTTACTACGTATTATTCATTATCAGCTATGTTTTCTTTCAAATGGCCTTGAGTGGTCATGGGTTTGAATATTTGTGGCCCAGGGCATCATGGTGGACCAACCGATCCATTCCTTTTTTTATTGGCCTGTTGGGTTTTTGGGGAGCGCGCTTTTCTTACATGTTTTTATCAAATGATCCCCCTGTATTTATTGTTAATCGTTCCATTTCATTTGTCGCCTACGCGGGTCTGATTGTCATGCTTTTATCATTAAGCGGTGGTAGTGATATATTGATTCGTACTGCGGTCTTTTATTCTGCATTTTTTGCCATTGTATTGATGATCACTGGGTGTATTGCATATTATCGCGGCAATATTTCTGCCAAATATTATCTCATGGCCTGGTTAATTTTTCTCGTAGGCGTATTGGCATATAGCGCAAAGACAACAGGACTTTTGCCTGTGAATTTTGCAACAGAGCATTCTGCTCAAATTGGTTCAGCATGTATGGTTTTACTCCTGTCTTTAGGACTTGCTGATCGGATTTACAATATTCGCCAAAAAACTGCACTTGAAAAAGAAGAAGCCTTGCAAATGCAGCAGGAATCAATCAAAGAAAAACAAGAAAGTACCTTTTCTCAAAAGAAAACATCCGAAACCCTTGAAATGAAATCCAATAATATTGTTAGCATTGCTGATCAACTGACCAGAAATGCTGAAATAATGAATAATCAGGCTGAAAATGTTGCCGGATCTTCAGAGCAAATGAATGTGAATATTAATATGATTGCATCATCAGTGGAGGAAATGAGTACCAATGTTACTGGTATTTCCAATACTGCGCGGCAAATGAATGAGAATATCAACTCAGTGGCCAGTGCCATTGAGCAAATGTCGGCATCCATGACAGGTGTCGGTGAAAGTGCCCGCCAGGGCACAAATATTGCGGATAAAGCCACAAACATGGCCAATAAGGCTGGCGCAACAATGACATCATTGGGACAGGCTGCCAATGAAATTGGTAAAGTAACAGAGGTTATCAAGCGAATTGCCGACAAAACAAATCTTTTGGCGTTGAATGCTGCAATCGAGGCTGCTGCGGCTGGCGAAGCTGGAAAAGGTTTTGCGGTTGTGGCCAATGCAATCCAAAAATTTGCAGATCAAAGTGCAGAGGCTGCTGAGGATATTGCAACTAGAATTTCCGATGTTCAGGTCAATACCAAAGAAGCAGTTGATGTTATTGCCGATGTTTCCAGTATTATAGAAGAAATGAACTCTTCTTCGGAAACCATTATGATCGCTGTAGAAAGCCAAACTGTTGCGGTTAACGAAATTGCAGCAAATGCATCAGAAGCAAACTCTCGGGCCGACCAGATCGCTTCCGCAATGGCTGAATTAACTACTGGTGCCAATGATGTTGCCCGCAATATCGGTGAAATGGCAAAAGGTTCCAATGAAGTGGCACATAGTATTCGTGAAGTTAGCAGCGCGATCAAAGATAGTAATGAAGGCATTTTTAGTATCCATCAATCAGCCAATGAGCTGGCTGATCTGGCGAAACAGTTATCTGATGATATGTCCGATAAGTAATTACTAGCAATATCAAACACTTATATCAAGGTGGAAACATGTTAAAGTCATTTACAATAACTCAAAAAATCTGGTTGTCATTTTCTTGTCTTATATTTGGCTATTTTGCATTGTTGATAATTGCTTTTGCACATGCATTTTCCAATGAATTTATCTATCAGAGGATTCAACAAAATCTTCTTCCCATGAAAGAGTATTGTCTAAATGCAGAAAAAGCGTTTTATCAGCAACTGACTTTTTACAATCAGGCAATGACTTCCCAGGGAAAAAAAAATTTTGATGATGCCAAACAAAAAGCAGTTGAAGCTGAAAAAGCATTGCTATACTTACAAAAAATTAATATGGATCCAACAATTCAAAGCCCAATACAAAAAATTATTAAGCATTATGAAATATTTACAGCAAATGCGTATCACAAATTCAGCAAAACTGAACAACAGCTTGAAGCCTCACCACCAGAGACTCAAAAACAACCCGATATGTTTGAACAAAATTTTACTAAAAATAAGCAAATCATTCAAAACTGTTTTGAAACATTGTACAATCGCCTGGACCAAAGTATGTCCGAAAACGTGGGTAAGGCGCAAGATCAGGCAAAACTATTTAAACTGTTTTTACTGGCGGTTGCAGCATTGTTTGTATTCATAAGCTATTACTTTATAAAACAGACCCTTAGGAATAGCTTTTTATTTAGGTTGTATGATATTCAGAATTTTTTAAAGAGAAGCATTGATGGCAGGCAATCCTATGATGAACAAATACCTGAAGCGCATTCTGATGAAATTACACATACGATTCAGTTTATCAATGCCTATATATCCAAAATCTCACAACTCGTTCAAAATGTTAAAAAAGGAGAGGAAGAGGTTGAACAATCATTGAAAGATTTCGCTGAAAAGTCACAGCAAATGGTGGTTGAAATTGAACAGATAAACAATTCGAGTAATGAAGTTTTAAATAAAGCATCGGAACTGACACATTATATTCACGAAATGTCCAAAGCCTCTGAAAATGTTGGCAAAAATATCATTGGAATTTCAACTACCACTGAAGAAGTTGCCGGCAATATGAATGAAACATCAGAATCCATTGATAAAATGACTGCTTCAGTAAATTACATTGCCCGCAGTACAGAAGAAGGAATGAATATTTCTGAAAATATTATGGAAATGGCAGCACAGGCAAATACAACAATCAACTCACTGGGTGAGGCTGCAAGAGAAATTGGAAAAGTGACAGGTGTCATAAAGCGTATAGCAGTTCAAACCAATTTGCTCGCATTGAATGCATCCATTGAAGCCTCCACAGCCGGTGAAGCGGGGAAAGGATTTGCAGTTGTTGCCAATAAAATCAAGCAATTTGCCAGTCAGAGCGCAAAATCTGCTGAGGATATCGCCAGCAGAATTGAAGGCGTCCATTCAAAAACAGAAAATGCCATTGAAGTCATTAACAATATCTCAGATACCATTGATATGGTTAGTGTGACCATTGGATTTATTGCCGATGCTGTTGATCAGCAGAATCGTTCAGCCGGTACAATCAGCCAGAGTGTTCAAAACAGCCACGCGGGTGCCAACCAGATTGCCAGGACAATATCAGAATCGACCGATATTGTTGAAAGCATGTCAAAATATACCCTCAAATCCATTCATGGCGCTCAGGAAATGACAGAATTAATCCAGGGCTTGAATGATTTAACCCAAACAACAAAACGATTTAGCCGCCAGCAAGCCACACGAGTTCAGGAATTGAATCGGTTTGTGGAAAAAATTTATCATTGATCCTGATTTTTTTCCCTGGCACGGAGACCCACTTTGCCTGTCTAGTCCAAATGGAGAACTTATTTTGCGCGTTTTTCTAAATGACAGGCATCATGTGTCAACCGCATTTCTTTGGCATGATAGATATCTCTGTAGCCTGTCTCAGCGCTGCTATCTTCAACTGTGTGCCATCTTGTTTGTAATACAGTGGCAGGCGGTATTCTGGCATTATCCGGAACCTTCTGGGAATATGGTTTGATCAGGTCAGATGGCGTTGAACAGAGATCGCCTTTTTTGGCAATAATACGATAAAAAGCCATGGGGTCCCCAATGATACATGATTGTTTTGTGGTTTTTAATATCAGGTTGTCATTCTTTTGTTTGCCGACTACCTTATTATTATAAATCTCTGTAACGACGTGTGTTGAATAAATCTGGGGGATAAAATCCAGTCGATTGCTTGCAAAAACCAGATAAACATACTTGTCGGATCCACTCCATTTTAAACGAATAGAATGATCAGGTAAGAATTGATAACTGACTTTTACAGGTCGATCAGGCTTTTTTACTTGAAATTGTGTTATATTTGACCATTTGCCCCAGATACCATCATCTTTGATACGAATCCGAAAATAATACGTTGTCTTGTTATTTAAAAAGCTTGTATCTATTTGTTTCAATCTGACCTTCGGTTTCAGGGGCTGTATCTGTTCAAAATTGGGCAGAATGAAAGAAAAATCAACATATGGTGAAATTTGCCACCACATCAATTCAGCATCATTATCTGTCTGAATGTCAAAGAAAGGCACCTGACTGGAGAAACAATAATAAGCCTTTTTAACCGATACCTGTGGCAATTCAAATGATTGTGTGCCTGATTGGTGATAAAAACAAATTCGAGCCTGACCTTTTGGCGTGTCAGAATGAAGTACAATATGATTGTCACCTCTGGACAGAGATGGAAAATTAGTCTGCGTTCCCTGGCAAAAAATGCGCACAGCTTCCTTACTTTCTGGTGTCACCACTGTATTGCAAACTTGATCTTCAGGCGGGTAATTGATTGTTTTGGAATCATGTGCCAGGACTTTTATTATTGGATATTTTGTGGAAACCTTGCGATCTTTTCTGATACCGGGATTTATAACAAATTCAATGAGCCCCAATGATCGGGCATATTTTTTTCGCCATGTTTTTGAGCCTTTACCCAGGGCGTGTTCAGGTGACTGAGTATGATGATAAATAATTTTTTCTCCTGGATAAAGGGTCCATTTCATATCATGAAGATTAATCGTTTTTTTGAGTTGTTCAATGGAACATGATGGTTTCTTTTCCGGATTGATAAACTCAAACACAGATGTATTTTGCCATGCAGTCTCAGCTTGATATCTTTCATATTTCCCAAAAGGCTTTGTTCGTAAAGCAATAAATGGGTCGTTGCGAATGTCATCAAAGGAAGCCAATGTCTGATTATCAAGATTGAGATAAATGCACCTTCGGTCGCCATCAATGACATTCCATTTGTCCAAAAAATAGTATTCTCCAATGACATGACCATTAACTATCTCCTGGCGACTTTGGATTCCCATATGCGCAAATATTTTTCTTAAACAAAAAAAATCATCCCCACAAAATGTATACCCCCAATAATTGACAGCCAAAAAAGGGTTGGTATTTTCAGGCATGAAACTGGTGCCATGATATTTTATTTCTTTCCAAAATTGATACAGGGAAAGAATGGATTTTAAATGATTCGACTTTAATCTCAGATACTTTGCCAATGGTTTATATTGGCTGAAATCTCGATTATTTATGACTAAATATGGATTATGAATGGGATATTGTGAAATATTTTCAATGACAATTTTGCGGTTAAAATATCCTGTAATCCTACCCTGATCCATGCCATTTGGATCCCTCAGGTTTGTGTCGTCTATAGACGAATGGATAAAAATGCTTTGTCTGGTATTGGTATCCAATACGATCTCAGTTGTCTTAACATCTTGATTCAATATCTGAAATTGATAGATCAGTAATACAAAACTGCACGATAATAACAAGACAAGCACTGTTTTTTTTCCTATGTGAGGATTCTTGGCAGAAGGTATTTTAAACTTGTTTTTTAATAAGTAGTCGGTCATAAGTTTTTTAGGGTCTTGTTAGATGCACATTTCTTTCGATTATAACAGATCTTTTAAATATAACACTTTAAGTAAGGTAGTATGTACAAATTAGGGAAAAATGTTGCCTCGAAAAAAAACCGAAATCCAACCAATGTCCGAAACCAATGTAGGGGCGAACCTTGTGTTCGCCCTCTGAACTAAAACCAAAAACGAACCTATATCCAAAAAACAATGTATATGGGTTCATGGTTTACCATTGCAATCGGACATAGGTATAATTTCGGTTTCTGTTAGAGGGCGAACACAAGGTTCGCCCCTACATTGGTTTCGGACATTGGTTGGGTTTCGGTTTTTTTCGAGGCAACATTTTCCCCTAACTTGTACATACGCCCTTTAAGTCCCTTTAGGGACAACAGATAATAGCCTGGGGTTTCAACCCCAGGCGGTCGAACATTTTCAGTAGGATGAAGGATACCAAAATTTAATTATCAATCAAGAACAAACTCAAAAAAGGGCAATAGGTAATAATCAACAAACACACAAACAGAATCAACAAAAATGGTAATACCGCCCGATACAGTTTAACAACTGGCTTATTAAACCGAAAGCTGGAAATAAACAAATTAATTCCCACTGGCGGTGTCATATAGCCAATTTCAAGGTTCATGAGAAAAATTATTCCCAAATGGATGGGGTGGACATCAAAAGCAGTGGCAATTGGAATGATTAATGGCACCACCACTATTATGGCCGAAAAAATATCCATCATGCACCCAACCAACAATAAAAACAGATTCAACACAAATAGAAACCAATACTTATTTGTAATGAATTGTTTCATTGATCCCAAAATAATATCAGGAATATTCATATCAATGAGAAAAGCGGTCAGCCCCATAGCGCTGGCAAGGATAATCAAAATGCCGCCAACCATGACCATTGATTCCTTCATGATTAATGGCAAGTCTTTGGTAAATGAAATATCTTTGTAAATAAAGCATTCAATCATAATGGCATAAAAGGCCACCAATGCTGATGCCTGACTGGCAGTCACCAGCCCCCCATAAATGCCGATAATGATAATAAATGGAAAAGGCAGTTCCCAGCGCACTTCCCAAAGGGCGGATGCCGCCTCTTTAAAACTGAATTTTTTTGTGGGGACTTTGGAAATTTTACCCCGAACAATGGCATACAGGGATAGCATCATGATCATAAAAGCACCTGGAATCAGTGCTGCAACAAACAATTGATCAATGGATGTTGATGACACAATTCCATACAAGATGATTGGCAAAGATGGTGGAAACAATAATCCCAGTCCACCGGTACATGTCACCAATCCAAGACTGAAATGTTCAGGATAATTTTCGTTGATTAATATGGGATATAGAAAACCGCCCAATGCGATTATTGTCACCCCGGATGCACCGGTAAACGCACTGAAAAAAGCGCATGTGATCAATGTTACAATTGCCAATCCACCATAGGCCCAACCCAATAAGGCTCTAACTAGATTTGTCATACGTGCCGGTGTGTTGCTTTCAGACAAAATATATCCACAAAAGGTGAATAAAGGGATCGCAATAAAAATATCCTGGCTGGTCAATCGTTTCATGTCAAGGATCATACTGAGCATTGAGCCATCAATGGGTGTGGTCAGATACCATAACAACAAACCGAGTCCGCCCATGATAATAAAGAGCGGTTCTCCGAAAACCGCAAACACAATAAACAATATACAAAAAATAATGCTCATATGACTATGACCTCTCTTTTTGATAATATGTTTCTGGTATCACCGGTCTGGATTTAATCAAACCCTCAACCATTGACTTGAAAAATCGAAAGGCCAAAATGCTGAATGCCACTGGAATAAAAACTTTACACGGCCATTCAGGAATGGATAATAGATATGCATCCACCCCAGAGCCGACACTGAGCTTAGTAAAAAAGGAATTATCATTGTATAAAAAATATATATAATCTGTTGCGATTAATGAAAAAGTCAGCGATATGGCAAAGCCAGCGGTATCTAAAACAACAGTAATTTGATTCATTGCTTTTCTTGGGAGGATTTTTGATGCAATATCTATCTTGATATGCTGCCGACTTCGTAAGGCGAGGCTGGCACCAAAAAAACCGACAACACCAACCATCAACGTTGCAATTTGAGGCATCCAACTGCCTCCTTGAATATTTGCAAGTAATTGGGGCGCAGCATTTTGTAAAATAATTTGAATAAAATAAATACACAGCATAATGGCCAATGCGGAAATGAGAACAATACTTTCTAATCGTTCAATGGTATTGTCAATATACTCAAGAAAACGCACCACACCCTTCTCCTGACCTTCAATGGCTTCCAAAAGAGACGTATAGCATTTAAACATAAAGTAAAAGCCAAATATCAGGCATAAAAAAGGCAGAAGCAAGGAAATAATAAATTTGGGAATGGTGAAATATTGCGTAACAGGATCACCATCTTCATCCATGCTTGAAATGATAATAGGTGACAACCGAATTTGCGTTTGCAACAGTTCATCTTCACTAATGGTCTGGTAAATGATATGCGTATGCTTGACCAGATATAGACAGGTGCTGAAACTCAACCAGGACAATACGATCAGGATCAGCGTAATACATCCTTTTTCCAGCCGATTGAATACTGTAATTTGCTGCACTTATTCAGCCTCCGAAATAATTTTTTGCGTGACCTGCCTGCACTTTTCCTGCCCCATATTTCGACATTCAGCAACCAGGGCCAGACTTCTATCAAGCAGTTCTTGAGAATAATATTCACCAATCAAGCGTTTTCTAACAGTATCTGCAACCACCGCCATTTGTTTATCTGCTTTTTCGGACAGCTTGAATTCCTTGAGCCCAAAACGACTGGTGAGATCTTTTTTGGCCTGTTCATTATCTCTGCGCATTTCAATAATTGTTTTTTCATTTTTTTCTTTCAGTATTGCCATGACAATTTCCCTGTCTTTGGGAAGCATTTTATCAAAGGTATCTTGCCGAATAACAATGCCGCCACATCCATTTGTCAAGGGTTTGCTTGAAACATATTTAACTTTGGTATGCCATTGAAACGCAATAGCAGCAACAGGTGGTGCATAACAGGATTCAATAAGACCGGTTTGCAGTGATGTCAAAACATCGGTAATCCCCAAAGGAACAGTATTAATACCAATGATGTCTGCAAGGGTCATACTGATTGGCTCACCTTTGTAAATCCATGTTTTGACTGTTTTAATATCCTCAATTTCTCTGATAGGAATATTTGAAAAGTTATAAACAAAGCCGGTTTCATTCATAGCAGTCAATACATAGTTTTCTTTTTTAAACATTTTGGCAAACACAGGAAATAGCTTGCACCGAAGATAATCAAACTCAATATAAGTTTCAAACAATAGTGGTAAATCCATCACACGAATATCTCTGACAATACTTTGAAGTCCCATCCCGCTCACACCAACAGCATCAATTTCACCTATTTTCATTTTTTGAATCATTTCAGGCTCTTCACCTTTCTTTCCACCCAGATAGTATTTGATTTTCACCCGCTTATTGGTTTTTCTTTTAATTTCTTTTGCAGCTTCTTCAAGGATATTGGCCCATGTGGTACCTTCAGGGGCAAGGGTTGCAAATTTAATTCTTATCTTTCCGGCAAATACCAAACTATTACATATAAAAATGCATAAAAAAATAATACTTGAAATGATCCCAATGGATCGTTGTTTACTCAAAACACACCTCCCAAAAATATTTGTTTTAAAAAATTTCATCCGCATATTTTAAATATAATCTTGCTTTTCGTTTGGCAATCGTATTCATCAATGTATATTCTTTTGGCCACATTGACGTATCCTTGTTGATAATATCCTTCAGAATGGCAACACCTGCTTCAGGATAATCAAATTGTGTACAAAAAAATCGGGCCTTAAAAAGCGGATTTAATAAACATCTGCCATTATTGATATCAGACACCATGTCAAATTTTTTATTTGATTCAATCTCATCCCCGCCAATCATTGGGGGCATGGCATATAACATGGCATCAATCATCACAGGCATACCGAAAAAAAATTGCATATCCAATTCTTGAATGCGTTGATTCATCAATCGAAAAATGGGAACCATTGCTAACTCTGAAATGTTATCTCGGGAGATTTGAAGATAAGATCCCCAGGAAATTGTTGTCCAAAAAAGGGCCTGGTGTTGATCAGCGGAAATGTGTTTGAGTTGGGCTTTGATCGCATCCATATCAATTTTTTTTGACGTAATCTGTTCAACAAATTTATTGCCATCTGGGGTTAGTTTAAGAGATCGAAATCCATAATTTTTTGCACGCAAATAGAGATTTCTGGCTCGTTCGCGGTGATATAATTCCTTTTCTTCATTTTCTTCAAAACCGGCTTTTTCCATTTCATATTCTACAAAACTGATTGCATAGGCACAATATCCAAAAGCAATATGATTGAGTAATAACTGATTGTTTGGATTGCTTTCAAGTAAGACTTCCATCAGCTTGAGATTGGATGTAATACCTGATTCAGCAACAATCAAATCAGATTCCTTTAGAAAAGAATCCAGCCCATTTTCCAAAATCACTGGAACGACAAACTCAATTCCTTGAGAAATAACCCATTGCCTGGAGCAACCGCAAAAAACAATACTGAAAATCACCGGCATAATCAATATAAATGGCTTGAATCTATAGAACATATGGCACCCTCCTGATTGATTGGGTCAGATTTGAAATGTATCCCCCTTCATTTGCCAGGGGACAGAAACTATTTGATATTTGGATCAAAAAATCATTCGATCAAAAAATGACTACAACCGATTACACTGTATATTCAGTTGGTTCTGAGTATCAGTGAACAAATCCAATTATTCATGTTAAATATAAGAAATAAGAGCAAGATGTATACCAGATTGTTTAAATTTTCATAGTTTTGTGGATATAATTTGCAAAAGGATGCAAAGCGAGGACACGTAGAGACATAGCATGCTAAGCCTCTACAATACATTTCTGTTGATCGGACATAAAGTAAGGACGCATAGAGACGTAGCATGCTACGTCTCTACAGCACATTGTGGTTACTGAACAAATTTTTTTTGAGTATTCCTAAGGAATTCTCTGAAAATAACTTCCCCATTATTGATATTGTTCGTGTTGAGGTAAATGTACTGTAGAGACGTAGCATGCTACGTCTCTACACGACCTTATTTTTTTGTACGTTCAAGAGAAATGAGTATGTTATTTTCAGAGCATTCCTAAGCAAAAGCCGGCTGATGCATCCACTGAATGCCTTCAGCTTTTTTCTCCATTAACTTACCCAAAGCCTTATTATAGCTTAATTTGACAGGCGGCTGATAAATTTTGCATTCATGACCGGTAAGTTTTGCCATTATTAAATAAACTGGTTTCTTTCACTGCAGTAACAGTTAAAAACAGTGATGCCATTTGTGTTTTCCAGCTTGGTTTTCCAAGACATGCATTGTATAATTCAATTGCATACTGTGCCTTTTCCTTCGCCTGTTTATTGGGCGCAAACTGCTTTGCTGACAATAATGTAGGGCGCAAATTTTTAGCAATCTTCTGCATTTTTCGGATTCTCAGTGCCATAAATTCATCTGGCTGGGGATGATCTGTATTTTCATATCTGAGGGTGTCATCATTCCAACATAAATTATTGTTCTGACGATATTCATAGTCATCTACTGCCTTTTGATATCCTTTAATTGCAGTAATTGCCATATTCAAAATACCGGGTCCATCTGTTTCATATTTTTGTTTAAATGCGTTTCGTAAATAAAATTTGTGATCTAATGTTTTGTGTCATTATATTGTCTCCTTAATTTATTTATTCAGAGTATTAACCCTGAGCTTTATTTTTCGAATAAGCGATAATATACGACGTATTTATGGCAAAACAACATATTAATTTCAGTATTACATATGTTTTACTTTTACATTTATTTTACTAATTTTGTTTCAACTTGTGGGATGATAATGAAGGTATGTATAAGGACGTGTAGAGACCCAGCATGCTAAGTCTCTACAGCGCATTTAGCTTAAAACGAACAATATAAATAATGGGAAAGTTATTATTAGAGCAGTTCTTAGTTCTTTGAACGATGCACAGCGATTTCTTTCAAAAACCCTTCTGGCACATCATACCCCAGCGCGACAGCGCGATCACAGTTTTCAATAGCTCCCTGATAGTCTTTTTTATCAAATAAAGCCAATGCAAGGTTATGATATGCAACTGGAAAGGTGGGTTCTAATTCAATTGCTTTTTTTGAGGATGAAATGCTCTTTTCAAGATCACCCGTCATATAATAAGCACTTGCCAAAGAGGCATGCGCCTGAATAAACTTTGAATTATATGAAATGGCCTTGTTCAAAGCCACAACAGCCTTATCAGGTTCACCTTTCTGTAAATGAACAAAGCCAATATTGCCATATCCAATGGAAAAACCCGCCCGAGCCTGAACTGCTTTTTCATTGTAGGCCAGACATCCATCCAGATCGTTTCTTTGTAGGCATATTCCCCCCAGTTGGACATAAGCTTCTGCAAGAGTAGGGCTGCTTGCAAGGGCTTCTTTTAGCTCTTGTTCAGCTTCATCATATTTTTTCTGGCCCAGTAGGGCTACAGCAAGGTTGTAGCGGGTTGTTCCGCAGTCAGGGTTCATTGCCAGCGCCTGTCGCTGTTTTGCAATATATTCTTCTGCATTTTTTGCTAATGCCATTGTTTTATCCTTTTTAATATAGTTTGTTTAAGATAATGCGTGAAAATGGACTCCTAAATATTCATCTCTGAAAATTTACGATAATCAATACCATACTGTTGAATTTTATATTGAACAACTCGCTTGGTCGTTCCTAAAATTTTAGCCGCCCGGGTTTGATTTCCTTTGGCGTCCTTCAAGGCATCAATAATCAAAGTCGTTTCATATGATCTCACAAGCATCTTAAATCCATCTCTACAACGTTTAGTGAATGAAGAATCATTTTTTTGTAAATATGCGGGTAATAAATAACCATAAATGACGCCACTATCGGCCATAAGAATAGCACGTTCGATACAATTCTGAAGTTCCCGAACATTTCCAGGCCAATGATATGACAACAATAAATCCAGAGATGAACTGTCAATTCGATTAACTTTTCGCTTGAGTTGGTTACTTAATCGATGAACAAAGTAATCGGCCAGCAAAATGATATCAGCTCCACGCTCTCTCAATGGGGGCACATGGATGGGGAAGACATTCAAGCGGTAATAAAGGTCTGCCCGAAAATTACCGGCTTCAATTTCAGTCTCCAGATGCCTGTTTGTTGCAGTAATTACCCGAACATCTACATTGATAGTCTGAGTGCCACCAACACGCTCGGTCTTTTTATCTTCTAAAACCCGAAGCAGTTTTACCTGAGACGCCAATGGCAATTCACCGATTTCATCCAGAAAAATAGTTCCATTATTGGCCAGTTCAAATTTCCCCACTTTTTTGCCAATAGCGCCAGTAAACGCTCCTTTTTCGTGACCAAACAATTCCATCTCAATGAGATTTTCAGGAATCGCCCCGCAATTAATTTTTAAAAAAGGCTTGTTTTTTCGGGAACTTCTTTTATGTATTTCCGAGGCTGTTAATCCTTTCCCTGTGCCTGTTTCACCAGTAATTAAAACTGTGGCATCGGAGTCCGCAACCTGGGCAATTAAATAGGCCAGTTCGCGCATAACATCTGAGTTTCCAACAATGTTTTCTGATGGATTTCTTTCGATAGCTTCCCTGAGCCGGATATTTTCATCCTTGATTCGGCGCAGATGCACCCGGGATGCCAAAATATTAGAAACAGTTTGTAAAAAAGGGACCTCTGTTTCCAGGTTAGCACTGTGAGCTGCACGATCAACAGACAGAGCGCCCACGACTTCTTTTCCATAAATTATTGGAACACATATAAAAGCCAGGTCTGATCGATTCATTTTGGTTCTCGCACCTGAACGATCCAAAAAAAGCGGCTCTTGGTCCAGGGTTGGGATGGCTATTGGACGCCCACTTTCAACCACCTTACCGGTAATTCCCTCACCCAAACGATAAAAAATGGGAGAATTGCGGTCTGTGGGAATGCCATAGGTTATTTCAACATGAATTTCCTGCAAATCTCTTCGATTAATCGAAATCATTCCCCGCTGCATGCCGGTTTCCTCTGAAAGCAATACCAGAGTCTGATACATGATTTTCTCAAAATCTGCATTCTGTGTATATAATTCGCTAATTTTATTTATTGTTTTTAGATATTTGTTCATATATTATCCCAAAATTCCTGGAACACTTTTTTAAACTTATTGTTAAGTTATGACACAATATTGTATATTTGTAAATATTATTCTGACACAAATACAAAATTCAATAAAATATTCTGAAATGGTCGTTTGTCTTGACAATGCTTACTAATAGTTATAATATGCGTTAATAGAAGTCGCTTCGCCTTCTATTAACGCTACAACAGCGTTTACAACAATGAGCGAAGTTATATAGACTGATTTTTTTTCGAATACACCCACAATCAATAATGCCAAAATCCGAAAAGGAGCGACATGTTTGAAATACTACAATTAACTCTTGATTATACGTTTAAAAAATTGTTTGCTGAAGATCCTGAAATTCTTATTAATCTGATCAATTCA
>Ga0272440_1000444_pt1 | contig 35018 bp, 13 predicted proteins | sample SSMMMBAug17_FD_192440 | JGI IMG/M metagenome (GOLD analysis project Ga0272440, IMG submission 192440) | Marine sediment archaeal communities from Little Sippewissett salt marsh, Falmouth, MA, United States - SSM-MMB-Aug17 | ecosystem: Environmental > Aquatic > Marine > Wetlands > Sediment ... | reverse complement strand
AGACTCAAACCAGTTGCAGATAAACCTTTAATAGAAATAGAAAAAAATGGTAAATGGGTATGTGATATTACACGATCGGCTAATGATCACAAGGCTACAAAAATAGCAGTGTTTGTATTGCCATCTCATTTTGAAATTCCAAGGAAGGTCATTGGTAAAGATTTACCTGAAAGTCTTTATCAAAATGCAATATGCAAACAAGAAATTTTCAGGGTTTCTGACAGGTAAGGAAAGATCTGGATATCTTGAAATTTTCGCTAAAGGGTATCATTGAAAAGAACAAAGGAGTATTTTATAATTTTACTCTGACCCCAATTATTCATTATTCATGACGTTTTCTTTTTAATTAATGTCATTTATACCAAAATGTTATGTTTTACTTTATAAATAATGGCTGTGGACATATCACAAATGCATTGCAACATAAGTATTTTTTTGAAATAATGCGTATGATATACGATAAATAATAAACAAGCACAGGCGATTGGAAATTCATTTTTGAAAAAACTGATTATATCGGATTTTGGGAAGGCACTTTTTTAAGCCCTGAAAGGGCGGAAAACATACCAGCCCAGGGCAACGCCCTGGGTCATGGTATAAAAGTGCCTCCCCAAAATCCGATACAATCAGAAAAAAACATTCATTATCAAAGGAGAACAAATATGAGAGCATTTCATTCATATGGCCCGGTCGATGCAGAAGAACATTATTGCGTTGAACGAAAGGAACTGGTTAATCAATGCGTAAAACAACTGATTGGAAATGTGAATAAAGGTGGCCATTATTTTACCATCTGGGGCACACGTCAAACAGGAAAAACGTGGTTGTATCGTCGGAGTATGGAAGTTATAAAACAACAGTATGGCGATCAATTTATTGTTGGCGAAATTTCCATGCAAGGCATTGTTTTTAATAAAAATAATAATTTTGAAGAAATCTTTTTCAATAGTATTCCATATATGTTTGAAAATTCATTTTCAGTTCAAACAGGTAGCATACAATCCTGGACAGATTGGATTAAACTTTTCAGCAAAAAAAATGCTGCTTTTGATCGCCCCCTTATTCTCATTATTGATGAATTTGATAAACTACCCAACGAAATTATCAATAATCTTGTATCCCTGTTCAGAGAAATGTATTTAAATTCCAGACAATACATGCTGCATGGCCTCGCACTGGTTGGCGTACGAGCGGTTTTAGGCGTTGAAAGCACGAGCGGCTCACCATTTAATATTCAACGATCCTTACACGTTAAAAACTTGTCTTATGATGAAGTCCAAAGCATGTTTGATCAGTATCAGGAAGAAAGTAAGCAACAGATTGATCCACTGGTCATTCAAAAACTATTCGAAAAAACACAGGGACAACCCGGTCTGACTGGATGGTTTGGAGAATTATTGACGCAAAAATATAATAAATCTTTGGATCAACCCATTGATATCAATCAATGGCATCGCGTTTATCTGGCTGCCTGTGAAGTAGAGCATAATAACACAGTCAGAAATATCATTACAAAAGCCAGAAATGATTATAAATTAAATGTAATCGAACTATTTACCAATGCCAATGTGCATTTTTCATTTGATTATGATGGGTGCAACTATATGTATATGCATGGTATTATTACATATGAAAAACAAGAGGATCAAAATAGATTAACGCATGTATGCCGATTTTCTTCACCATTTATTCAGGCACGTCTGTATAATGCTTTGGTTGGTGAAATAAAAGCAACAAAACAATATTCAACACTTGCACTAAACCCCCTGGATACTTTGGATGATATCATTATCAGTAAAACCCTGAATACAGCCGCTTTACTAGAACGTTACAAAGATTATCTCAAACGATTAAAGGACAGTGGATACAACCCCTGGCAAAATCAACCCCGACGAAAAGATTTTCGATTAACCGAAGCTGTCGGGCATTTTCATTTATACTATTGGATGCAAATGGCATTGGGGATCCAGAGTACGATCAGCCCTGAATTTCCAACAGGCAATGGTAAGGTCGATTTGCATATTGAATATCAGGGAAAAAAGGGGATTATTGAAGTAAAAAGTTTTACCAACGCCAATGATGCCAAACTTGCGCGTAAACAGGCATCAAATTATGCAAAGCAGACAGGGTATTCGGATGTTACTGTTGCCATGTTTGCACCTTTTACTGATGAAAATATTTTGAATCAATTATCTGTAAAAGAAACCATTGATGGCATTGATGTAACTGTTGTGGTGATTGGACAGGGGTAAATATTGTCAAAAAACACAGATCAGGATTACCCCAAAGCTTCCTCTGTTTTATCAGATTTTTTCAAGGTAAACCAGAAGCATGATCCCGCATCTTTTTGACTGGTAACCCAGATTATTCCGCCATTCTTTTCTACCAGCTCTTTACAAAGAATCAATCCCAGACCTGTGCCTTGTTCACCAGCAGTGCCCGGGCTTTTGTGTTTGTTATCAATTGTAAACAGCTTTTCCTGATTTTCAGGCGCAATACCGACGCCATTGTCAATGATACGAATTTCAACCCAATTGTTATCAACGATTTTTGATGTCAAACTGACAGTGCCTCCCTCGCGCGTAAATTTAATGGCATTGCTGATCAAATTTCTAAGGATGGTATCTACCATATTGTTGTCGGCAAAACACAGGGTTTTTTTCTCTATTTCCAGCTTCAGTTCAATGTTTTTTTGTTTGGCAGTATTCATCAGAAAAGCGATATTGGCCATACCAATGCTAAATAGATCGAAATGGTTGGGCTTATAAGTCATGGCACCACGTTGTATTCTCGCCCAATCCAACAAATTTTTAAATAGCTTGTGAGCGTTGTCTATCATGGTTTGCATATTGTTAGCATATTTCAGAAGTTTTGAATTTTCCAGTTCCCCGGCCGCACGAATTAACAAATCGGAATACCCTACCATTGGTGTAAAAGCGCTTCGCATATCATGAGCAATAATTGAAAAAAACTTATCTTTTGTTGCATTTGATGCGATCAATTCCTGATTTAAATCATTGAGCGCCTTTTTTTGATGCTGTATGGTCAAATGTGTTGTAATACGCATCAACACTTCCTCTTGCTGAAAGGGTTTGGTGATATAATCAACTGCGCCATATTGAAACCCTTTGACTTTATCCACTGTTTCAGAAAGTGCTGTCATAAATATAATGGGGATTTCTTTTGTTGCATCATTTGCTTTCAATTGCTTGCATGTTTCAAAACCATCTATTCCTGGCATCATAATGTCCAGAAGAATAATATCCGGGCGCGCAAAGTCTGCTTGTTCCAATGCTCCTTCTCCATCCTGTGCAATCAATGTTTTAAATCCAGATTGATTTAAATAATCCAATAATACACTCAGATTGGTTGGTGTATCATCAACAACCAGTATGGTGCTTTTTTGTGGATTGTTATTTTCCATAAATATTCTCCAAGGTTAATTATTTTGTTCATTACGAAATGATACAAAAAAGGTACTTCCTTGTTGCGGGACACTTTCTACCCAGATTTTTCCACCGCATTTTTCTGCCAGCTCCTTACATAAAATTAATCCCAGCCCAGTGCCAGTTTCATCACAAGTACCAGGGGTTGAAAATGCATTGTCAATTTGAAACAGCCTGTTTATTTCATCAGGAGCGATCCCAACGCCAGTATCTTTTACAGTTATCGTTTGAAAATCATTTTCCTTTATGATCGAAAGATGAACCGAACCTTTTGCATGTGTATACTTAATGGCATTTGTTATTAAATTTCGTAAAATCGTCTTTATCATCTGTGAATCAGAATTTACAATTGTTTCCTGAGCAATATCATGGGTTAAATGAATTTCTTTCTGTTTGGCCATTTCTTCATACAAGATAATCATTTCACTGGCAATTAAATTAAAATCAAATGTTTGGGGCGCAAAAACGTAAGCGCCTCTCTGTAAGCGTGCCCAGTCAAGCAAATTCTGCAAAAGCTTATATGTATTTTTTGCAGAGCGATGAATATTTCCTGAAAAAGTGATTATTTGATCCTTGCTTAACTTTTGTACTGATTCAGATAAAAATTGGGTCCCATTTAAAAGGGATGAAAAAGCATTACGCATATCATGTGCCACAATGGAAAAAAATTTGTCTTTTGTGGCATTCAATTCTGCAAGTCGTTTTTTTTGTCGAATAATCGTCAGATGCGTAGTTATACGCATCAAAACTTCTTCATGCTGAAAAGGTTTGGTAATGTAATCCACTGCACCACGTTCAAAGCCTTTGACCTTGTTACTGGTATCAGAAAGTGCGGTCATAAAAATGATTGGAATCTCGCTGGTTTGATGACATTTTTTTAGTTCATCACACGTCTCATATCCATTCATACCAGGCATCATAATATCCAGTAAAATGAGATCAGGTGATACTAACTTTGCACGTTTAATCGCCTCCATACCATTTCTTGCTACGAGGACTTTTAAACCAGAATGTTTTAAATATTCTATAAGTAATTTGAGATTATTCAGATTGTCATCAACCAATAAAATGACAGCCTGTAAATTGCTTTGTTTAAGCATGGTGTGCCTCAATTTTCAAATAATTATTAATGATTGGTTCATCATATCACATAATTTTTCATTGGTAAAATATTTATACGATATTTGTTTTGCAACATCGTAATGGGCGCATTCTAAAAAAGGGAACATTTTTTCTTTTTCGAGATTTCCTAAGTATATTCTCGGTTACTGATCAATACAAAAACTTTTTGATCTATGCGTCTCATTGGACGCTGGAACGTGGGAACCAGAGTGTTAAACAAGAAAAATCATTTTATATCCATAAATTAAAGGCCCTGCAAAAAGAAAAGCATCAATCCGATCTAAAAGGCCGCCATGACCAGGCAATAGATTGCCAGAATCTTTAATATCTGCTGCACGTTTAAATGCGGACTCAAATAAATCGCCCAAAGGTGCAATCGTACCAACGATTAGGGACAACCCAATCATGTGGCCGAATGATATTGGGATTTTTAGCAATGTCGCAAAGATGATACATGTCATTACGCATAACACGAGTCCGCCTAAAAAACCTTCAATGGTTTTTTTAGGACTGACAGCTTTACATAAAGCATGTTTACCCATTTTTTTGCCTACAAAATAGCCTCCTGTATCACATGCAAAAATCATCATAAATGTTAAATATATCCAGCAATGTCCATTTTCGAATCGATGAATTAATATCATGAATCCGATAAGCCCGGGTATGTAAATGATTCCCATGGCCTGACGCACTACAATATCCAGAATATCGGGTTGATCATTAAATCGAAATACAATTATGCCAGCTAACACGATTAAATTAAAAACAGCAAGCATCCATAGATATTCTAGATATCCTGAATATACCAACAAAACCCAGACGATTGTTACCGCAAACCCAAGAATACATGCCTCATGGGTTATGGAACACTCTTTTAATGCGATACCATAAAATTCATAAAGGCAAATTAAGGCTGCGATAAACGCAAGAATAAAAAAACTGATCGAACCATACACAATTAAAAATAGTAATGGTAAAGCAACCAGAGCTGTTTGCCAACGTTTCATAAGTTCTTTTTTCATGATTTTTCCATTTTATTTTTCAATTTGGTTATTCATGGGTAAATTTTTCAATCCAGTCCTTTTATAATTTCAGTTGAATTCATTCTAAAAGTCAAGTTTTTTTATTTTGTATGATTAAGCATTTGCCTTTTGTAAAATCATTTGATAAAAAATACGTAAAATTTAACGTGGTATAAAAAAGTAACCTTATGTTGTCAAAAAACAGAAAAACCCTCAAACAAAAGGTGCTGCATCCGATAACACGACTTATCATAGGCGGCGCACAAGAAAATACAATGCTTACTGCTGATTATCTGGATCAAAATCAATGGCAGGTTGATGTATTGTCTGGAATTCAAACTGGCAGTGAGGGCAGTATTATTGATGAAGTTCGTAAGCGAAATATTTCCCTTTATTTGGAAGCATCACTTGTCAGAGAAATCCATCCATTAAAGGATATTGTTGCCTTCTTTCGTCTTATTCGGATCATGAAAAAGCATAGATATCAAATTGTTCACACGCACAGTTCCAAGGCAGGTATTATTGGACGATGGGCGGCATGGTTTGCGGGTGTACCTGTCATTGTGCATACTGTTCATGGTTGGGGACATAATGACCTTCAACATCCTTTGGTTCGAAAGTTTTATATTTTTCTTGAAAAATTAACGCTCAAAATAACCGATCAATTAATTGCTGTATCAGGTAAGAATATCATAAAAGGTTTGAACGATGGTATTGGTCAACATCATGATTATTCAGTGATACGAAGCGGTATTGAACTTGAACGTTTCGGACATCCACAAGTTGATCAGCAAACCATGCGAAACCAATTGGGAATACCTTTAGATGCCACTGTCATTGGAACAGTAATCAGATTATCTCCTCAAAAAGCACCATTAGATTTTATTCAGGCAGCAGCGATGCTTGCCCAAAAACTCGAAAAGGTGTATTTTATAATCGTTGGTGATGGGCCATTGCATGATGATGTTGTTAAAAAAGCACAGGAACACAACATTGAAAGTAAATTAATTATGACCGGCCTTAGAAGAGATATTCCTGAGTTAATGAACTGTTTTGACATTTTTGTGTTGTCATCATTATGGGAGGGTCTTCCGCGTGTGATACCTCAGGCAATGGCCGCTGGTGTACCGGTAATTGCTACAGAAATTGATGGCAGTGCAGAAATTATCAAGTCTGATCATAATGGTTTACTTGTTCCACCTGGAAAACCAGAATGTATTGCCAATGCAGTCATGCGTGTTTTAAATCATCCAGATCTTAAGAGTACTCTTATTCGTGAAGCATTCAAAACCATTGATGAATATAGTGCTGAAAACATGGTGGCAAAAATTGATACGCTTTACATCAGATTAATTCATATGAAAAATTCAAAAAAATCTAAAGAGTTCCTATGAAAACTTCGCAATCAGTTTTTATTTCGGGCCATAATGGCATGGTCGGCTCTGCAATCTACAGAGCATTTCAAAAACAGGGATTTTCAAATATTATTATACGAGATCGAAAACATCTTGATTTAACAAATAAAACAGATGTTTTTAAGTTTTTCAAAGAAAACAGGCCCACATATGTCATTAATGCAGCAGCAAAAGTGGGTGGCATTCATGCAAACAATACCTTGCCAGCAGATTTTATTTATCAAAATCTGGAAATCCAGAATAATATTATTCATGCTGCCCATACCTTTGATGTTGAAAAATTGTTGTTTTTAGGCAGCTCATGTATTTATCCAAAAGATTGCCCCCAGCCTATGAAAGAATCTCACTTGATGACCGGTCATCTCGAACCAACCAATGATGCCTACGCTATTGCTAAAATCGCAGGTATTATTATGTGTCAATCCTATTACCGACAGTATGGAAAAAATTTCTTGTCCATTATGCCTTGTAATCTCTATGGCCCTAATGATAATTTTGATCTGGAATCCTCCCATGTATTACCTGCTTTAATCCGAAAATTTCATGAGGCAAAAATACAACGAGAAAAAACTGTCTCCCTGTGGGGGACTGGTATTGCAAAGCGCGAATTTCTCCATGTGGATGATATGGCCAATGCGACATTGTTCATTATGAAACATGTGAATGCTAAAGATCTTTATTCTCAAAACATTACGCATCTGAATATCGGTTCAGGAAAAGAGATATCCATTAAAGAATTGGCGGAAATGATATCTCATATCGTAGGTTTCACAGGACAGATTGTTTATGATAATAAAAAGCTTGATGGCATGTTGCTTAAGCGCCTGGATGTCAGCCGCTTACATCAGTTGGGATGGCAGCATCGCATCAGTTTATCAGAAGGGATTCGTCAAACTTATAATTGGTATCAACAAAAAAAGGATAAACAATGAAAACCGCATTAATAACAGGAATTACAGGTCAGGATGGTGCATATCTTGCAGATTTGTTATTAAAAAAAGGATATACTGTACATGGAATCAAGCGGCGATCTTCATCATTTAATACACATCGCGTGGATCATTTGTACCGAGATTTTCATGAAGCAGATGTCCGATTTTTTATGCACTATGGTGATCTGACAGATTCAACCAATTTAATCCGAATTATTCAGGAAGTTAAGCCTGAAGAAATATACAATCTGGCAGCGCAAAGTCATGTTCAGGTTTCTTTTGACACGCCTGAATATACTGCGAATGCTGATGCTTTGGGCACATTGAGATTGCTGGAGGCCATCCGAATATTGGGTGTGGAACGTCATACGCGATTTTATCAGGCATCTACCAGTGAAATGTTTGGGAAGGTTCAAACTGTTCCTCAAAATGAGTTGACGCCATTTTATCCCCGAAGTCCATATGGGGTGTCCAAGGTTTATAGTTATTGGATTACTGTTAATTATCGTGAAGCTTACAACATGTTTTCCTCAAATGGTATCCTGTTCAATCACGAAAGCCCCATACGTGGCGAAACCTTTGTAACAAGAAAAATTTCTCGCGCAGTTGCTCGAATCGCACTGAATCTTCAAGAAAAACTCTACCTGGGTAATCTCAACAGTATGCGCGATTGGGGACATGCAAAAGATTTTGTATATGCCCAATGGCTAATTCTTCAACATGATCGGCCTGATGATTTTGTTATTGCCACAGGTCAACAATATTCGGTTAAAACCTTTTGTGAACGTGCTTTTGAGTGTGCTGGAATCGAAATAGAATGGCAAGGCGAGGGGCTTACTGAAAAAGGAATCATTTGTTCATATGACAAACAGTTTGATCATCTAAAACCTGGCGCAACAGTTGTTGAAATTGATCCCAGATATTTTCGTCCAACTGAAGTGGATACCCTTTTAGGAGACGCAGCCAAAGCGCACAAAACATTGGGCTGGGAAGCCAAAATTAGTTTTGAGGAACTTGTTCACGAAATGATTGATGCGGATATTAAGAAAGCACGTATGGATTGGATGTGTAAACGTGAGGGTTATGAAATTATGGATTATGCAGATGCCTGATATTAGGGCAAACACAAGGGGGGCGCATTCTAAAAAAGGGGGAATTTTTTCTTAGCCCTGAAAGGGCGGCGGCATACCTAGAGTGCATTATTTTTAATTAATTAAGGAATGTAAAAAAAATAAGTTCCTCATTTACTTATGTGCCAATAACGTGTAGGGGCGAACCTTGTGTTCGCCCATCGTACATAGGAACGAAAGCGTTATTAGTTCGAGGGCGAACACAAGGTTCGCCCCTACATCGGGCTGGCACATAATTAAATGGGGAACTTATTTTTCGAGTATTCCTAAGGAGAAAAACGAATGAAACGTATTCATGTATGTATATTGATCATCACTATGATGATATTTTTTACAAGTAGCTGCATATCACCAGCTGCGAAAAATACAAAAACTCGGCGTAAAGCGATTCCGCGTCAGCCGGCTTCACTTTATTATGATTTTGGAGATGTACTCATTCCAAAAGAGTTGAAAATTTTACAAAATCCATCTTTTATATATCGAACCGGTGGTTATGCATGCGGCTTGATGATCCTCACCGGGCACGTGGAATTGACATCACTGATCAATTTCTTTTCAAATAATATGGTAAAGGATAATTGGCGCCTTTTGAGTACTTTTAAATCCTCAAGGACCTTATTATTATTTCAAAAAGATAATCGCTGGTGCATTATCACGATTACTGAGGGCGGATTATTCAGATCAACAGAAGTTGCCATTTGGGTCGCTCCCACAGGTGGACAGGCAGGGGCAGGAGCAATGGGGCAGCCTGATGGATTTTCGGAAGCGATCATAAATTAAATGAAATACTTAGCAAATAAAACAATTGTTCTGGGTGTTAGTGGTGGAATTGCCTGTTATAAAAGTGTCGGCCTTGTTCGGCAACTTCAGAAAGCAGGCGCCTCAGTCTTTGTTATCATGACACGTAATGCAACACGATTTGTTGGACCATTAACATTTGAAGCCATTTCAGGAAATCCTGTTTGTGTTGAACTATTCGACACAACGCCAGAAACACGTTTTCATCATATTCAATGGGCTGAAATGGCAGATGCGGTTATTGTGGCACCTGCCACAGCAAATATCCTGGCAAAAATCGCACATGGTATTGCAGATGATGCACTGACAACCTTCATGCTTGCAGTCCAGTCTCCTGTTTTGCTATGTCCATCAATGAATACACGCATGTGGGCAAACAAGGCGGTTCAAGATAATATTGAAATGATCCAGGAAAGAGGTCTTTCTATTCTGACACCTGATACCGGCGAACTTGCCTGTGGAACAAGCGGCGCTGGTCGTCAACCAGATGCCAGTGTTATTGTATCTTATGCCCACATCCTGCTTGCACCGAAAGACTTGATTGGCAGGAATATTCTTGTAACTGCCGGCCCCACACTCGAATTTATTGATCCTGTCCGATTTATCAGCAATCCATCATCTGGAAAAATGGGTTATTCCATCGCAGAAGCTGCAATGTGCAGGGGGGCTAATGTCGTTCTTGTTTCAGGACCTACACAATTAGATATTCCAATGGGTGTGCAGTTTATTTCTGTTGAGACTGCTGATGAAATGGCAAAAGCTGTGTTTGAACATGAAGCCAATATGGACATGATTATTAAAGCCGCTGCTGTAGCGGATTATAAAGTGGCCCTGCCATCGGAACAAAAAATCAAAAAAAATGATGAACATCTGCATATATCCTTGAAAAAAAACACAGATATTTTAAAAGAACTGGGGCGCAGAAAAAAAGACAAGTTCTTAGTGGGATTTGCAGCAGAAACACAAGATTTAATTGATAATGCGCGTCACAAATTATCTCAAAAAAATTTGGACATGATTGTCGCAAATTTGATTGGCCCAGAAGATAGTGGTTTTCAAGCTGATACCAATCGTGTAATGTTTTTTTTCAAGGATGGCAGCCATCAGGATTTGCCTCTTGATTCAAAAGAAAATATCGCACATTCTATTCTAAACGCGTATTTTCGATAAATAAATCCGAATTATCTGCGCTTTTTATCTTTTCTAAAGCAATATCATTAAGAGATGGATCGATTTGCTATGTTATTTTTTTTATATTGATCATAGTTTTTGCATAGATAAATCATGGGTGTATCCAAACGCGCATTCTAAAAAAAATGATCCCTTTTTTGGAATGACGCACTATCCTGATTCAAAAAAAAAGAATTTATACTATTAAAATAAATTTTTAACAATAAAAACACATTACGATAAAAAAGCACTGAATGATTAAAACTACGATTAAATATTTATTACTTTTTGGAACAATCTCTTTGGTCCTATTTATTTGGTATGATTACAATAAATACCTTTCTAAACAAGAAAGTTTGAATATTGCAATGGTGGGCCCAATATCAGGCTCTGGTGCCATAAAAGGACGTTCTGTTTTAAAGGGAATTAACCTTTATCTTGATGAACTGAACCAAAAAGGTGGAATCGACGGCAAAAAGATTATCTTAACAATTTTTGATGATCAGAATGATAAAAGTATTGCTTATAAAAAAGCCCAGGAAATAGTTGATCAAAATAAAGCCATTGCGATAATTGGTCACTGGTATAGTTCATGTTCAATCAAAGCAGGTGAAATTTATAAAAAACATGGAATTCCCGCAATTACTCCGGGAGCAACAAATATCAAAGTCACAGATAGTGACTGGTATTTTCGCGCCTTATTCAACGACCGGTCACAAGGGAGATTCCTTGCGAATTATGCCAATAAAGTTCTGAAACATAAAACCGCCGCAATTATTCATGAAGACCTGGCCTATGGATCTTATCTTGCTGATATTTTTGAAAAAACTGCCAAAGAAATTGGCATGAAAATTATTTTTAAAGAGGAATTCCAGGCCAAATCCGATAATTTGGATCAATCTTTAAAAGGGATTGTAAAGCGTCTTGAACGAAAAAAAAGACGTAGAAAAAGCTGGAAAGATTGCGTTATATTTATGTCAACCCATGCAACCGAGGGTATAAAGCTTGTTAAAGAAATGCGGGACTTAAAATTTGAAAACCCGATTATTGTTCCTGATTCCCTGGCATCAAAATTATTTTCCCAAGGTTTTGACAAATATCCTGAAGAAAAAGCCTCTCCCGGCTTCTATACTGATGGCATTTATGCAACATCACCTTTGATTTTTGATACAGCCAACGAAAAAGCCCAATTATTCAAAAATGAGTATGAATCAAAATATAATGAAGAACCCGATTGGATTGCAGCTTTTGGTTACGATACTGCAATGATCGTTTGTGAGGCCATTCGTAAAGCAAAGATCACAGGCAGTCCGGATACCTTGAAGGATGATCGCCAAAAAGTGCGGGATTATCTGGCTGGATTAACCAATCCCAACGAGGCAATCGTTGGAGTTACTGGCTTTAATTATTTTGATCCAAAAGGGGACTGTCCAAAACCCATATCAATTGGTGTATATAAGTTTCAAAATTCCATATCAGCACTGACACAACTTAAAACAGTTCCAAATATCAATGAGATTAGCAATCTGGATGCTGCATTAAAATCTGGCCGCGTGTTACACGTTGATAATAAATACATGTATAAAACAAATGTTGTTTATACAGGAATTGAAGTTGTCGATCTTTCTGAACTCGACATGCATAAATTGACTTTTCAAATGGATTTTTTTATGTGGTTTCGATTTAAGGGAGATATATCTCCTGAAAATATCGTATTTTCAAATGCAATCGAACCCATCCATTTACACAAACCTGTTACAGAAAAAATCATTGATGGCATTCACTATCGGGCCTATCATATAAGCAGTATGTTTAAAGCAGATTTTTTGCCAGGAAGCTATGCATTTCGTCAACATGTTTTAGGCATTTCGTTCAGACATCGGGAACTGACACGCAATAATCTCATCTATGTCATTGATGTTTTAGGAATGGGCCTTACACAGTCTGAATCCCTGACATCAAAATTAATTCAAGGGAAAGTGTTGCAACCCAATCTGAATTGGGGCATCAGAAATGTGTGGTTTTTTCAGGATATTGAAAATAAGACCGCGCTTGGAAGTCCAGAATATCTGGATCCATCTGGCGGTACGCTCAAATACTCTCGATTTAATCTGGGGATTCGCATAGAAAAAAGTGAGTTCACCTTACGCGGGATTATTCCACGAGCGATTGTTTATGAGGTTTTGTTTATCAGCCTGTTTCTTTTACTACTTTTTGCATTTGTTACGCGATTTTTATCATCAAACAAGTTTAAAACGTATATCTGGTTTGTATATGCATTTTTTGCGTTGATGGTGGTGTTATCCAGCGAAATCGTTCTATTTGATTTTCTGGTGGATAAAACATCCAGTTATAATTTAAGATTGATTATTATGATTTTCGATGTTTTATGGTGGATTATCCCCGCATACCTGTTGAACCTCGCTGCAGAACGTTTTTTATGGACCCCCCTCGAAGAACGAAGTGGGAGATCCATCCCCAAAAATGCGCGACGATTTGTGGCTGCGGTTATATACATTCTGGCAATTTTTGGAATTGTTGCCTTTGTGTTTAATCAAAAGCTAACAAGCCTTCTGGCCACTTCTGGTATGTTTGCCATGATTGTCGGTCTTGCCATACAGGTGAATATTTCCAATGTTTTCGCAGGTATTGCAATCAATCTGGACCGGCCATTCAGAACCGGAGACTGGGTCATTATTGGTAAATTTGAGGAAGGAGTCGTGACAGATATTACCTGGAGGGCCACACGATTGCGTACAAGAAATGGATGTATTCTTAGTATTCCCAACAGTGAAGCCTCTGAGACAGCCATACATAATTTTAGCTATCCTGATGACTCCTATTGGCAATATTTTACAGTTTATGTTGACCCAAGACATCAACCCACTCGGGTAAAAAAGATTCTTTTGGATGCCGCATTATCTGTCAAAGCAGTCTTGCGCGATCCGCCGCCATCGACGCGATACCTGGGATTGAACGAAGCCATGACATCATTAAGCAAACCCTGGGCTGCCAATTATTTGATATCTGTCTGCGTTCGGGATTATGGTAAAAAATTTCTTCATAATGAATCTGTTTGGGAGCGGATCTATGAGCATTTGAACAATCAAGGCATTGAACCCATACTCGAACGAAAAGAAATTCATGTGCAGCAAAAAGCAGCCATACTGCATCCAGAACCTACCTTGCACAATGCTGCTGATTTATTGATCAAACTTGATATTTTTCAACCCATCATTTTTGAAGCCCGATCATATATCAGTCAGCATGTAAAAACCCATGAATTAAAGGAAAATGTGAATATCACCCATGAAGCAAAACCCTGTTCATCATTATATTTAGTTGTTGAGGGTGTTGTTGGTCTGTGGTGTTCAAACGAGGATGGTGAGCTGGTAGAACTGGATCGTATCGGCGTGGGATGCTATTTTGGAGAAATGAGTTTGTTTACAGGAGAGTACGCCTACTATACAAGCATTACAGCATCAAGCAGCATCATTTACGAAATAGAGAAAATAGATATGGCACCTTTCGTTGTTGATCGCCCTGATTATTGGGAATATCTTTCAAAAATACTGGCCGATCGCTATATCCTTAGAGAAAGCAAAAAAGATAAACATTTTGCTGACAAAGTAGACAAGGCAATATTGACAGAAGAAATTAAGATATCCATTCAACAATTTTACCAAAATGCTGAAACCCAACCACCTGATCAAGAGCCTGATGATACCGATCACGTATTTGATGACCCCCAATATTCTGAGTAAGGCATAATACTTGCAAAATTTATCCTTTTATACAAAAAAAGTGTAAACATATCAACGCCTACCCGTTGAAAATGGTGTAAATCAATCACATTTTACTATTGGATAACAAAAATAATGTTGATTCTCCTTTACAAATCTGATAGTTGTTATTGTTAATTTACACAATTTTTTCAGATGAATTTGTAATTATGAATGAATAAAATAATAAAATATTAAACTAATTTTTTGCAAATACCGAATGAACGCAACATGTGATTATTTGGTACCGCATTAATTTAAGGAGGATTTTCTTATGATGCACTGGTTTTTTAAAATAATTTTTATTGTATTGCTCACTGTGATAACAGCCACTGCCGGTAGTCTTGACGCTCCCGCACCACCGGACAGTGCAAACAGTGCCATGCATACGCTGGATCATCTCTATAACATTTTAGCAACAGGTGATCCGGATCAAATTACCATGCGGAATGCATTTGAAGAACCAAAGTATGGTCCGGTTGTGCCATCGGGTATTCATGATTTGGATGAAATATACAGCATTGCTCCCAAATTTCATGAAAATGCGGCAACAGAATTAGATGTGATCCCTGGTAAATATTTTTGGGGACTGGGTAAGAATGGCGGATGGGGATTACTAACCGGAAGCCCTGAAGGTGATGTCGTAGAATCACGCGTATTAAAAACCGGACAAACGATTGAAACTTCTAAATATGATGAATGGAATAGTGAGAACCATCAAGATGATGCCTATTGGGCAAATCAGGGCGTTGGTGTGAATGCTTCAAATGTAGATGGAGAACGTTTTAAGGTGAAAGTAAAAGACGTTGATCAACAAGACGATGGTACTGTAATGGATCAAAAAACGGGCTTAATGTGGGTACAAAATCCCCTTTGTTGGTCTTCTACGAACTGTCATAAAGCCTCAATGACCTGGGATGATGCTTTTGTTAAAGTAAAGGCGTTGGATGATCTTCCATTAGGATGCACAAGTTCTGCTGATGTAGACTGTTACACAGATTGGCGATTACCTAATATTAAAGAATTACAGAGTCTTATAGATTATGGACATTCTGGCCCTGCATTACCAGAAAAGTATGATGATGCGTTTACTGAAAATTCTGTTAATAGTTACTATTATTGGTCCAGCACAACGAACCTGAGTAATCCTTTCTCCAGTGCCTGGGCTGTTTATATGGTTACAGGCATGGTCACTGGTCAGTCAAAAAGCAACCCTTGTTATGTCTGGCCGGTTCGAGATGTAAAAAAATAATTTCTTGATCAAAAAATGAAGCGGTAAAAAATAATTTCTCGATCAAATAAAATTTGGAGGTACATATGAAAAGCGCCATATCCGAACGATGTTTCAAAATATGGATGGTGATTGCGTTTTTATTATTAATTCCTTACTATCAAGCGTCCAGTGGCGCCGGCAATATTCACACTAAGGAAAAATTTGCCTGGTCTGAAAATACAGGCTGGATCAATATGAGTCCTACGAATACAGATTTTCCTGTAACAGTTCATGATTCATATTTGACCGGCTATGCATGGGGAGAAAATGTGGGATGGATCAAACTTAATTCCTCTGATAATGGTCCTTTCGACAACACCAGCAATTCAGACTGGGGCGTCAATATGGCCTCCAATGGTTCTTTAACCGGCTTTGCGTGGAGTGAAACTTCGGGATGGATCAAATTCAATCCTGCACTCTCAGGAGATCCTGTTTGGCTCAATAAGAATACAGGCATTTTTGAGGGGTATGCCTGGAGTGAAAATATGGGTTATATCCACTTTCAAGGGATGGCTGAAAATGGAGATAGTTATACAATTACGACACCCAGGCTTTCAATAGATGATCCTGTTGTTGAAGAAGGTTCGGGAAGTGTTACATTTACAGTGACCATGAGTGCGACCGCTTTAAAAGATGTGATTATCAGCTATAAAACCATTGATGGTAGTACTGACAACACCAGCCTTCCAAAAGCGATTGATGGCATAGACTATACCGGCCCATTGGGTACAGAGAGAATAGAATCCGGTCAAACATCACAAACAATCAGTATTCCCATTGAAAACGATTTTCAACAAGAGTCTGCCGAGTATTTTACACTTGAAATTTATCAGGCAACCAATGCCAGTATTCAGGATAGCAAAGGTGTGGCTAAGATTCTGGATGATGATGGTCACACGATTACGCTCAAAGTAGGTGAGCATGGTGAAATTACTACAAAAACAAGCACATCGAATAATGGATATGCCTACTCTCAAATGGCGGGACCTGTTGAAAAAAGTCTGGCTGTTGATCATCAAAGCAACCTCGTTGTATCATTAATTCCAGATCCAGGTTACAAGGTAACATCAATTGTTCAAAATGGTACAGCGGTTCTATATGATGAAGTCAATAATTTATATACCATCTCCAATATTCTTGAAGATTATGTACTGGAGTTCAATTTTGTGGATACAACCTTTAATATTACTCTGGATCAAAATATTGAAAATGGTTCCTGTCAGATTACCGGTTCAACATCAAACATTCAATACAATGATACACGTATCGTAGAATGCACCGGTGATACCAATTATCACCTCACAAATTTAAGTGTTTGCGGTACGACAGTTTCACAGGCGATCAATCAGCACACATATCAACACAGCTTCAATGTAACTAAAAATTGTTCCATTGATGCGGATTTTGCCATCAATTCATACTCTATTATTTCCACAATTGCCAGTGGTGAAGGGAGCATTACAGCAGTAAGCAATTTTAGTTCTTCATTTGTCGATGAAAAAGGCCGCTTAAACATTATTGTAGAGCACAATATGCGCCCCAAAATTCGTATAACGCCAAATGGATATCATCATATTAAGGATGTACAGTTGAATGGCACATCTATTTATGGAAGCTGTTTTTTTGATGGCACCTCATGTGACTACACATTTGATTCAGTTCAAAGCAGTTATACATTAACCACTTCATTTGATGGCAATTCTTACACATTGGGAATGATTGCCGGAGATGGGGGCTATATCAGCTATACAGATAATTCAGGAAACTGGATTGATGTTCATACCTATGCAACGATTCCTGTTGCATATAAAGGGTCGCGCACAATAAAAATCAGTACTGATGATAATGATCTTTATATTGCAGATCTTAATCTTGATGGAAAATCTCTAACCAGAGTATTAGCCAGGCCTTATGAATACACATTTTCTGAAGTTTCAGCCCATCATGTTATTCACGCCCGATTTGCGCATATTCTTGTGACAAAATCAGACCAATTTGGTGGTTTTCAGCTGATAAATGACACTGCTGAAAGAACCATTCAGGAGGCATTATCCTCGGCAAACACCAAGAGCGCTAACTTATCGCGTGATCCGATTATCGCTGTAGACCCGGGAGTTTACGATGCAGTTACTTTTATAAAACAATCCTTAACATTGTATTCCATTCAAGGGCCAGAAACCACAATTATTGATTCAAATAAAGAATCGTCATGCTTTATTTTTAATCAAATTACAGATACTGTTGTCGTTTCAGGCTTTACACTTCAAAATGGACTGGCAGAAAATGGCGGTGGCATCTATATCAATAATTCAAGCCCAAGAATCAGTGACTGTCGCATTGTCAATAATGAAGCCAGCAAGTATGGTGGTGGTATTTATTTTATAATGAATAAAAATAGTACAGATGTCCTTGAGCCCAGACTATCCAAACTTTACATACGTGGAAATATTGCAGGTGAATATGGCGGTGGTGTGTACTGTGCCAGTGACAGCGGGATCGCCAGACCGCGAATATTTCAGTCCATTATCCGAAAAAACTCAGCAGGCCAAAATGGGGGCGGCATATTTGTCGATGGTAAAAGCGCCAATGCAAAAGGAGATATCCGACTGGCATCAACATGGATTGTTGAAAATGAATCCATCAGTGATGGTGCTGGAATCTATGTTGACGATAATGCAAAAGCAGACATTTACGCCACAACAATCAGTGGGAACAATTATCAAGATGGATATGGCGGTGGTATATTTGCAAATACAGGGAGCGGGTATTCGGTTACTGTGAACGTTGAAAAAAGTATCCTTTGGAATAACAACCGAGAAATTGATATTGATGGCAATTCTGATCTCGTTCAGGTAACCTACTCTAATATTCAAGATGGTAAAAATAATTCGAACAATAACTATGCGTATGATCCTTTATTTGTAGACGTTTCAACCGGAGATTATCACTTGAAAGATAATTCAAGCTTAATAGAAATAGGCGGATTATTAGACAGGACAAGTGATGCCATGTATCTTAAAGATATTGATGGCTATGCCCGAAAAACGAAAGACTGGGTAGATATTGGCGGTGATGAATGGCAGAATTTGATTCCCAATGTTAATTTTTCAGCAAATGTTAAGAGCGGATACAGCCCCTTAACTGTCGAATTTACCAATTCAACCTCAGGCAATACAACGCTCAACATCTGGGAATTTGGCGATGGTAATATTAGTAATGAAATCAACCCAACCCATATATACAAAACATCAGGTATATTTACTGTTCAGTTAACTGTATTTGACAGCAGCGGCTATTCTGCAACGAAATCGCGTTATGATTATATTGTGGTTGCAGACACCAGTCAGGAAGTGATTGCTGATTTTATCGCCGCGCCTTCTGACGCACCATTAAATAATTCCACTGATGTTATCGGAATCACTGGCTATAAACCATTGACAGTACAATTCCATAACCAGACCACACCTGAAACAATAACTGCACCCTATAACTATACACGTTCATGGTTATGGGATTTTGGAAATGGGCAGCCAAGCACGGAAAAGTCTCCTTTGATTCAATTTACTAACGCAGGTACCTATACTGTAAAACTCACAGTGCTGGTTCAAGGTGATGATGGTGAAACGATCCGAAAAACAAAAACACGTTATAACTATATCAAGGTTCTGGATCCAAGTCCAATAGCTGACTTTGAAATTGTACCTGCTGAGTGTATTAAAAGTGCATCAGGAGATTGCACAGTTACAGTCTATGACCGCTCAACATCACAAGATGAAATTGGTGAATGGCATTGGGATTGTGGTAATGGTGAAGGCGGTTTTTCTGTTAACGAGAATTCCCCGCAAATATGTCGATATACTAATAACTTCATCACGAGCGTAAACAATAGCGTAAAAATTAATTTAACAGTTGGTGTCAATACCACGAACAAAATTCTTAACTTCTATGATTCAAAACAAAAATTGGTCAATGAAGGGGATAGTATTCAGAGTGTCATTAATGATATTGATGACACAAATGGTGAAAACACCATACTCATTTCAGAGGGAAGATACACGGGCAATCTGGATTTCAAAGGAAAGAACTTAACCTTAAAGGCAAAGTCAGGTGATGAACAAAAGATTATTATTGAACCAGATAATACTGCTGTTAGTACCATTAAGATCGCTAATGGGGAAACAGTCACTCTGGAAGGCGTTGTCATTCAAAAAAATAATGGTACTGTAAAATTTGGGGGGGGGATTCTGGTGGATAATGCCTCAAACCTATACCTGAGAAACAGTATCGTAAAAGAGAATGCAGCAACAATTGCAGGGGGCGGCATTGCATTTTTAAATAATTCCAATGGTGTGATTGAAAGCTCTGTTATTGGCGGGGAATCTGAAAACGATAAAAATATGGCTCCTTATGGCGGTGGTGTGGCCTGCCTGTATGGATCGTCACCCATGATCGTTGGTAACACTGTTATTCGTAAAAATAAAGCATCTATCAATGGCGGCGGTATTTATGCGTATGCAAATGCAAATCCGGTGCTTTCAAATGTGACCATTGTCTCAAATTATGCAACATCTGGTAAAGGGGGCGGCATATATGCCAGCCAGGCAGAACCATTCATTGCTTCATCAACCATTCAGTTAAATGAAGCGGATTTAGGGGGCGGCATTTACTGGAATTATGCCAATTATCCTATGATCACACATTCACGCATTATTGGAAACAAAGCCAGTAATTCAGGTGCGGGGATTTATGCCAATGAAACAGTTGCACCACAAGTTATCAATGTCTTGATCGCTGACAATACTTCAGGGGGGAATGGTTCTGGAAGTTACTTAAACACAGTGTCTTCAGCCAACTATTTATTTTCTACAATTGCAAATAATTCAGCAAACGAGGGAACAGGCGCAGGTATCTATGGGCTGAATCTGTCTCCGGGCCTGATTGTAAATAATAGTATCTTAAAAAACAATGGTGAGAATCAGATTTATCTAAACGCCAGCGAATCTGCAAGAATTGCCAATACAGCTATTCATCAACAAGAATACCAAGGGGATACCATTATAACAACTGATCCGCTGTTTGTTGTCTATGGTACATCATCGCCAAACTATCAATTGCAAACCGGCTCTCCCTGTCAAAACGCGGCATCTGATACCAGCCGTGTCAATAAAGACTTATCCGGTAATGACAGAAAAATTGGAACGGCATCAGATCTGGGTGTTTACGAATCAAACATGTGGCCAATACAAATTATTCATAATGGTTCTGGTCGTGTGATGGATTCCAATCAAAATACCATTCAACCGAATAATTATGCTTCTATTATCAATAATGGCACCGGTTCATTTACTGTTGAACCCTCTGTGGGATATACCATTACCGATGTACTTGTTGATGAGAGTTCTGTATTACCGATGATGACTTCTTCTGGCAATCAAATGATATATACCTTTACCAATGTGAATACAAATCATACCTTTCAAGCCAATTTTGAGCGGTATTCAGTGACTGTGTCAATTAATTATGTGGGTGAAATAAACAACAGCACATCCTATGAAGCAGAAACACACCTGACCATGACAGTTCAAACAGAAACAGGCACAAAAGAATGGTTTTTTCCGGGTATAAATCCTTACGATCTTGACATTTACCAGGGCAGCGATATCACGTTAACTGCGATACCGGGTAAAGAAACTCAAAGTCCCATATTTTCCGGTGGCACACCTGTCACTGGTCAGACATACGCACAACTATTCTCAAACATTTCAAAAGCAACAAGTATTACTGTAACTGCTAAATTAAAAGAATTTGATGTTACAATAAAAAAAGATCCACTGGGACAGGGGCAAGGGACAATAACCCCCTATGGCACAACGACGACACAGGTTAAATATGGTGATAGCATCACGTTGGAAGCCACTCCGGATCCATCATCAAAATTTTCCGGTTGGACCGGGTATATAACAACGAATGCAACAAGCATTACTATTGATAATGTTCGACAAAATTTTGATATTATTGGTAAATTTGATTACAAAGATTTGATAATTACAGTTAAAAAAGTTGGGAATTATGGCAAAATTACAGGTTATTTAAATGGGACGTCAATTGTTGGTTTGGATGCAAATATAACTGAACAAACAAATGGCTATCAAATTCCTGGAGTGATCTATAATGATAATCTGGAATTAAAAGCAGAAAAAATGAACGCCTGGGAACCCAAAAGGTGGGAATGGACCACAACAAATGCCGGTGTCACAAGTGTCACGACATATGTTAGTGAAGATGCGACATATAAATGGGAAAATATGCATGCAGATGCATATAACATTACTGGATATTTTTCTGAGGATGTCCGAACATTAACCATTAAACAACAATCTGATACACATGGATCGGGAACAGTGTATGTTAATCAAATTGCACGATCCCTTCCAATAACCCTTACCGAATCATATGGTACAGAGTTCGAATTGCTGGCGGAGCCAGATACATATTCTTCAACTTTTATGGGCTGGACAGGAGATAAAATCAGTTTAAACAAACGCATTAATGTGGATTTGTATGACGATAAAACAATATATGTCAATTTTTCTTTAAGAGAATTTGCTATTGTCGCACGATTAAAATCAAGTTATGGAAGTATTACGCCCCTTGGAACAACGAATGTGAAATTTGGATCTGATCAAAAATTTGATATGAATCCGGTGGGGGAGAATGCGTATTTATCAGACATCGTCATTGACAATCAATCGATGATCGATGAACTTGGAAGGATAGAGTCATATACATTTACACATGTGACACAGGCCCATACGATTGAAGCTGTATTCAGCCAGATTGTTCGGGTCAGTGAAAATGAAAGTATTCAGGGGAAAATCAATTCCAGTATGGATGGGGATACGATTCTTGTTGCACCCGGCGTGTATCGTGAAAATATCAGTTTTAATGGAAAAAATGTCGTTGTTCAATCTGAAACGCCGCACACTGCAATTATTGATGGCCAACACTTAATGAGTGCAGTCAGATTTGTCTCTGAGGAATCCCGAAGGGCAGTACTGAAAGGATTTATTGTTCGAAATGGCCTTACCCGAAATGGTGGCGGCATATATATCGACGATGCCTCTCCAACAATAGATAATTGCCGGATTGAAGATAACACTGCACAGTATAATGGTGGCGGTTTGTATATCAGCGGGGAATCATCACCGCTTTTGATCAGTTCAACTGTGCAAAACAACTGGTCAAATGGTTCAGGAGGCGGCGTTTATTGTTATAATTCAACGCCTACACTATCCAGGTCTATTATCACACAAAATGAAAGCCAATTAAATGGTGGTGCTGTTTATATTGCTGGCAATGCCAATCCCAACCTTCATAATATGCTTATTTACAAGAATTTTGCCCGATACAATGGGGGCGGCATTGCTGTAAATGCTGCAAGTATGGGCGTAAAGCATTGTACTGTCTCTGATAATAATGCAGGTGCAGGAATTGCGTTGTACGTAGAAAATGTTGTCATCCCCAATGAAGTCATTGTTCAAAACAGCATTTTCTGGCAAACAGATCAACTGGCATACAATGTCATTGCCCTGGATAATAACAGCAGTATTACAGTTTCTGGCTCCAACATCTTTCAAAAAGCGGGTGTGTACCCGGGTGAAGGTAATATTAATGGTAATCCTGATTTTGTTGATCCAGAAACGAATAATTACCAAATTAAAATTAACTCAGAAGGATTGAACAAAGGCTTGGATTTAGGTGATGCGGCTCTGACTGAAGATTTTGAAGGGTATCCCAGATTACACAGTCATGAAGTTGATATGGGCGCATATGAATATAATGAGCGTGTCAAACATATTGATATTTATGCCTCGACTTTGACTGGATATCCAGGCATGACAGTACAATTTGTTGGTTATGCATTCAGTGAGCGGACGTATACTGAAAATGCATTTTTATGGGATTTTGGAGATGGTGCCACACCAGAAACTGCTTTGGGAAAAGAGCAAACAGTTACTTTTGATACAACGAACGATAATAAACCGGATCATTATGTTGTAAAACTGACAGTTGATGGTGTTTCTAAGGAAAAGGTCGTTATCGTAAAGGATACCCCTTCGGCCAGTTTTATCGCAAGTACGACCGGTGGTTATGCACCGCTTCAGGTCAATTTTACCGATACAACAAAATCAACCCATGCATTAAATGCCTGGCAATGGTCTTTTGGTGATGGGGTACAGAGTACAGATCAAAATCCAACGCATGTTTATGAACGTGCAGGAAAATATACTGTGAAATTTACTGTTACTGATGAAGAATCGAACAGTGATTCTGAAACCAAATATTATTTTATCACCATCCTGGATACCATTCCAGAAGTTGATTTCATTGCACGACCAAGGATTGGTAATGCGCCCCTGACTGTTCAATTTTTCGATGTAACCCATTCGTATCAGGCGTTAAAAAGTTGGAGTTGGAATTTTGGTGATGGGGCGAGCAGCAGCAATCAGAACCCAGTTCATATCTATCAATCAGAGGGAGATTATTCTGTCAGTCTGATTGTCAAGGATGAAAATGGGAGCTACCTTGAAACAAAACAAACTCATATTACAGTTAAGACAACTGCAAAAACATTGACAGTGAGCAATTCAGGCAGGAAGCGAGCAGAGGATGCTACCTATTCAACCATTCAATCCGCAATAAATGCGGCGAATGATGGCGATATTATTGAAGTAGAAAGTGGCAAATATTCTGAAAACATCTCTTTTAATGGAAAAAATGTAAACGTCCGGGCGAAGGATGGTCCCACAGTAACAACCATTTCTCCAGCAGTTGATAACATTAATTCCAGCATTATTACCTTTAATCAGAATGAACATTCTGGTGCGGTGTTGCAAGGATTTACACTTGCTGATGGCAAAGCGCCATATGGTGCAGGTATCCTGATTGCCAATGGGGCATCCCCTTCTATTTCCAATTGTACAATCAAAAATTGTATTGCTGAAAAAAGTGGTGGTGGGATTGCAATTATGGGAAATAATACCATGCCGAATATTTCAGGCGGCTCAATCAGCTATAATAAAGCGACAAATGGGGCTGGTATTGCCTGCCTGGATGATGCCAAATTATTTATTGAATCGGTTAGAATTGATCAAAATGAAGCATATGATAGTGGTGGTGGTATCTATATTTTTGCTGATGCCACCATTCATTCAAGAAATGTGACCATCAATGATAATACAGCGGCCAATTATGGTGGTGGTGTTTTCTTGAACCAGACAACTACGATCTTAAGAGGAATGATTATCGAAAAAAATACAGCGGCATATGGCAGTGGTCTGGCCATGCGAGCCAATGTTTCAACTTTAGTTGATCAATGTATTATTAAAAAACACACCACTGCAACTAAAGGCGGCGGTATTTATGCCTGGAGTAGTGATTCTCCTGAAATTCGAAATACATTTATTACATCAAATACTTCAAACATGGGTGGGGGAATTTATTTTAATAATGTAATCACGCCCCTGATCCATTTTACAACCATAGCAGGGAACAATTCAAATTCTGGAGAAGGAAAGGCGATTCATGTATTTTCAGATCAACCAGAAATATCGCCCATAGTCAATGTCAGAAGTAGTATTCTGTGGAATGGGGGACAGGAAATCAAAACAGAACCCGAAAATAAGGCCATAGTTACATGGTCAGATATTGCAATCCCTGAAATACAGACAGGCACTGATTGGATGGATTATACCGGCAACATCAACGAAGATCCTCTTTTTATGGATGAAATCAATTACAAACTGGATCAGGGTTCCCCTTGTAAAAATAGTGCCAGCTCTGAAAAGGCGCCTAACAGAGATTATGATGGTGATCCACGTCCCCTGGGAACAGATTATGATATGGGCGCTGATGAAGCAACGAACGTTGCGCCCATTGCAACAAAAAGCACAGTAACTGTACTTGAAGATATGCCAACCGAAATTACACTTCAGGCAAATGATGAAGATGGGGATACCATGTCGTATCAAATCAAAGATTCCCCCCAAAATGGACAACTGGTGGGTATTGGAAAAATTCGTACCTATAAACCAAATAGTAACTTTAATGGAACAGACTCTTTTTCATTTACAGTAAGTGATGGCAACTATAATTCCAATGAGGCCAAAGTTACCATCGAAGTAAAACCTGTTAATGATCCGCCTGAATGTACCATTGAGACAAACATTGTGGTTTATGAAAATTCTGGTTTCAACAGCAAATATGAATGGGCAACGAATATTAATGCCGGCGCAGATGGACATTCCAGTGAATCCTCTCAAAGCCTTGCTTTTCACGTAACCTCAGTTACGAATCCAGAATATTTTATCGGGGAACCTGAAGTTAACAAAGATGGCACGCTTACCTTCACAATTGCAGAAGATAAAACAGGGACATCGCAAGTGACAGTGATATTACAAGATGATGGTTCCACTGAAAATAATGGTAAAAATACGAGTGTTCCTCTGATATTTAATATTAATATTCTGGATGTCAATGATCCCCCAACATTTTCAATTCACTCAAATTATCAAAGCTTTACAGTATGTGAAGATGCACCAAATGTTACAATACCAGAATTTGCCCAAAACATCAGTCCGGGTTCTCCATACGAGTATAATCAAAGTTTATGGTTTGATGTTTCAGCTGATCATCCAGAACTCTTTCAACAGCAACCCACAATCATCAGTAATGGCACGAACCTTTCGGTTGGCAATTTAACGTTCACACCTGCCCTTAATATGAATGGAACTGCAAAGTTGACCATCTATCTTAAAGACAATGGCTGCCCGGATACAGGCTGCACTGCCGGTAATGATACCAGTGACGTGCTTTATTCAACCATTAAAATTGTTCCTGTAAATGATCGACCGAGCTTTTCATCAAGCGGGGATGTTACAGTTGATGAAGATAGCGGTGCATTTATTAAATATTCCTGGATCCAAAATTTGGAAAAAGGGCCTTCAGATGAATATGGCCAAAGCATGACCTATATTCTGACATCAAATTATTCAGAGTTATTCCAAAGCGGCCCCAACATTTCACCCTCAGGGGATCTTACATTTACACCGGCAAAGGATATGCATGGTGTTGCAACTGTCGAAGTTTATGGACGTGATAATGGCGGGACTGCACGTTGTGATGAGAACTGTATTGGTATTGATACCAGTTATGTCAAAATCTTCCAGATAAAAGTCAACGAAGTCAACGATCCGCCCACTTTTGATCCAGGGGACAGTATCCTGACATTCCAGGAAGATGAAGGAAATGGTGAGCGTATTGTAGAACAATGGGCTAAAAATGTCAGCGCGGGGGGATTTGATGAAGTTCAAAACGTAGAATTTCATACATATACAGAACAATTAAGTATGTTTCGCTCTGCACCCTATATCAATAGTAGTGGTGTCCTTTCTTTTTCATTAAAACCCAATGTTTATGGCGAAGCCAATCTTTCTGTTTATTTGAGAGATGGCCTGGGAGCAAACAGTCAAGTATCGAAGTTTACAATTAAAATATCAGAAATAAATGATAAGCCATCATTCAATATGAGTAAAGAAGTGACCATTCTTGAAGATAGTGGTGAACAACACATTTATAACCATGCAACGAACATAAATGAAGGGCCGAATTCATTACTTTATGATCCTCCATACGATGAAAGTGACCAGACAGCGACATTTATTATTACAACCAATACACCAGATTTCTTTTTAAATAATCCAGTCATCGATAGTTCGGGTACCTTGCGTTTTCAAACCGCAAAAAATGTATATGGTACGGCTCATGTTACTGTAAAATTGAGAGATAATGGCACAAGTAATGGCGTGGAAGATTTCCAGGAAAGTGATGAAAATGAATTTACCCTCACTGTGTTACCAGTTAATGATGCCCCTTCATTTTTATTTGATCAAAAATATTTCGAATCCAATAATGTGATTAAAATTGATGAAACTGAAAACACAGAATTGCTCTCTTACAGTGCGTTTGTAACTGATATTCATGAAGGCGGTACCGATGACAACGAATCTTCCCAAATTTTGGATTTTGTCGTAGCCTCAAATAATACAGCGATGTTCACAATTCAGCCTTCAATCGATAAATATGGTACGCTCAAATTCCAACCCAAGGCCAACGAAGCAGGGTCGGCTGTTGTCACTGTAGCACTTCATGACTCAGGCGGAACTGTCAACAATGGAAAAGATACCAGTCCTGTGCAAACCTTTATTATTGAAATTAACGCAATAAATGATCCACCGGTTTTTACTCTGGGAGCTGATCCGATTGTTGTATCTGAAGATTGCGGCTATTATGAAGAAACAGGCTGGATTACTGGAATCAGCCCGGGTGGCGGAACTGATGAAAATGATCAGGCGCTTGAGTTTAAGGTTACTGTCGAAGGCGGAAACAATGATCAATTCTTTGTTCAAGAACCTAAAATCGTGTTTGATAATAATATTGGCAGCCTGTTATTTGAGCCCGGACCTGATAAAAATGGAGAAAGGCGCATTAATGTTTTTCTTCAGGATTATGTAGATGGTATCGCAGGAAAAACAAGTGCGACCAAGACGTTTACAATACGAGTACAGCAGGTTAATGATCCGCCAACATTTGATCTATATTATGAAACCCTTTCAATTGATGAAGACTATGGCGAAAAAAGTATTGTCATTGCCCATAATATAGATTCTGGCGCGGATGATGAAACCGATCAGAAGAGTGAACTCTTTTTTCAACTGACTGTTAATGATCCAGACTTATTTTCTGTTCAGCCCACCATGAATGCGGATGGCCAGTTGACATTTCAAACAGGGGCAAACAAGAGCGGCGATTGCACATTTAGAATTCAGTTGAATGACAACCAATTGGAAAACAATCTTAGCCCGGAACAAACTTTACTCCTGTCCATTGTCAATGTGAATGATCCACCAACCTTTATCATTGGGCCGGATCAGACAATCAAAGAAGATGCACGGGTGCAGTATAAATTAAACTGGGCGACCCATATAACTGCCGGAGCATCCAATGAAACATATCAACAATTGCATTTTGTCGTTGAGGCCATAGATAAGACGCTATTTCTTGTTCAACCTGAAGTTCGCAATGATGGCATGCTCAGCTATACACCTGCACCCAATGCTTTTGGTTCGACCCAGGTACGTGTTTCCTTAAAAGACACTGGCGGCACAGAGAATAATGGCGATGATACCAGTGATGCCCAATCATTTGGTATAACAATATTGGCAGTAAATGACAGACCTTCCTTTGATATGAGCCAGGAACCGGTCAAATGTGATGAAGATTCTGATCTCCAACAAATAAATAATTGGGCTTATAATGTTAAATCCGGACCAGACAATGAATATTCACAAGAACTGACGTTTTACATTGAAACAAACAATGATGCACTCTTTGAAAGTCTGCCAGTAATTGATTCAGCCGGTCACCTCAAGTATGAACCCGCAGATAATGCCTTTGGCAGTGCCGAGATATCGGTTTATTTACGGGATAATGGCGGCACCGATAACAATGGAATTAATGAAAGTTATGTGGATCACTTTTCAATTGTTATCAATCCAACGAATGATCCACCCAGTTTTGTCCCTGGTCCTGATGTCAACATTCGGGAAGATGCATCCAATCAAAAAATTGCCAATTGGGCAACACAAATTTCAGCTGGTGTTGACAATGAAGACCAGGTGTTAACATTCAAATATGAAATAAGTAACGAAAATCTATTCAGCACCCTGCCTAAAATTGCTCAGGATGGTACCCTGACATTCACGCCTGCTGATGATGAGAGCGGGACTGCACAATTAACACTATGGCTGGAAGATGACACACAATATGGTGCAAAGAAGGAAAGCAATAAAGAAACATTTAGAATTAATATCTTACAAGTTAATGATAAACCCACATTTACTGTTGGCCCTGAAGTTACAGTTTACGAGGATTCAGGAAGTTATGAACAACCAGAATGGGCGAGAGATATCAGTCCAGGATCTGAAAATGAGTCCGGACAGGCCCTGACGTTTCATACATCAACCGAAAATAGCACATTATTCCAAACCTTGCCTCAATTGACACCTGATGGCGATTTGAGTTTTTATCTGGCACCCAATAAATGGGGAACAGCCACTGTTACTATTACTTTGAACGATACAGGCGGTACTGTTTATGGCGGCCAGGATGTCAGCAATATAGAAAGGGTCACAATAAAAGTCATGTCTGTAAATGATGCGCCATACTTTACAAAAGGCCCGGATCAACTGGTTTCTGAAGGCGCTCCTTTGCAGGAAAAAGTAAATTGGGCCACCAATATCAATGCCGGACCTCCGGATGAATCGGATCAAACGATTCTTTTTAATATTGTTGTGGATAAGACGCAACTCTTTGAAATACAACCGGTTATTTCTTCTGATGGAAAGCTGACCTACAAACCTGCTGATGATGCCAGTGGGGTTGCAACAGTGAATGTTACAGCACAGGATAATGGCGGTACCTTGAATGGCGGCGTTAATAAAAGCGAAACCCAGACATTTTCGATCACCATTGAGGGCTCCAATGACCCGCCAAGTTTTGTAAAAGGCGAAGATCCAACTGTTCTCGAAGATTCTGGCGAACAAACATTTACCTATTGGGCAACACAGATCAGTGCAGGTGGTCCGGGAGAAGAAGATCAAGAACTTACTTTTGTGGTGACTGTTGATGATGACAGTTTATTTGAACAAATTCCAGTCATCTCCAAAGAGGGACATCTCACATTTACGCCAAAAGAAGATGAATTCGGTGAAACCAGTGTTGAAGTTTTCTTGAAAGATAATGGTCAGGGCACCAATATGAGTGAAGTTGAAACCTTTAATATTACGATTCTGCCTGTCAATGATCGTCCATCATTTACAAGGGGTTCCAACCTGATCATATTTGAAGATCGCGGGGAACAAGTCATTCCAAATTGGGTGACAAATATCAGTATTGGCCCCTGGAATGAAGAAGAGAATCAAAAACTGGAATTTAAGCTCTATCCTGAAAATCCCATGTTTTTTGCAGCAGGACCTTATATTTCAGAACTTGGCGAGTTAAGATATACACCCGCATTAAACCGCAATGGGGATGTCAATATTCGTATTTACTTAATTGATGATGGCGGCAGACTCAATGGGGGACAAGATACCAGTGAACCCCAGGATTTTAATATTTCAATTCTGGGTATTAATGACGCCCCAACATTTAACCTTCAAGGGTCAATGTATAGCATTAAGGAAGATTCCGGTCGTCAGGTTGTTACAGACTGGGTATCCAATATCAATACCGGTGCCACAGATGAAGCCGAACAAACCGTCGTATTTCGTTTGACACATGAATTCCAAGACATGTTTTCCGAGCAGCCCGCTATATCTGCCAATGGTATACTGACTTTTACACCAAAACCCGATGCCAGTGGTGAAGCCAAAATCTTCGTTTACCTTGAAGATGATGGGGGAACTGCCAATGGTGGTATTAATGTCAGTACGACAAAAGAGTTTATTATTAATATCATTGGTGTGAATGATCCACCCACATTCAATAAAAAAAGCTCGGAAATACGCGTAAACGAGGATTCAGGCGCAAAAGTTGAGACTGATTTTGCATTCAATATCAGCCCGGGGGCGCTATCAGAAATAGGACAAACATTAGAATTTGTTCTTACTGTGAGTAAACCAGAATTGTTTGCCTATGGCCCAGAAATATCATCTTTTGGCACACTTACTTTTACGCCAGCACCAGATGCTTCAGGCACAGCTTATATTGAAGTGATATTGAAGGATGATGGCGGTGTGGATTATGGCGGAGACTACACGAGTGATATGCAGGATTTTAACATTGTAATTATACCTACAAATGATAAACCTTTCTTTACAGTGGGGCCAAATCAAGAGGTTCTTGAAGGTGCGGGCTACCAGGTTGTGCCTCAATGGGCAACAAGTATTTCTGCGGGCTCTGATGATGAAAAAGATCAAATACTGGAATTCAAGCTTGAAACCAATAATCCAGAGATGTTCATTCAGGAACCTGCGGTTCACACTGATGGCACATTGCTCTATGAACTCAAGGATAATGTTTCCGGAGTCGCTTCAGTAACCATATACCTTGAAGACAATGGTCCTGGCACACCGCCAGATCAAAATATCAGTGATGAAAAATCATTCAAAATAACTGTGCTGTCAGTCAATGATCCGCCTACTTTTGTCAAGGGGCCAAACAAATACATTTCTGAAGATGCCCCTGAACAACGATTTGAAAACTGGGCCACAAATATCAGTCCCGGGCCAACTGATGAATCATCTCAGATCCTTAATTTCAGCATTTCAACAGATAATGATGACCTGTTTTCTGTGTATCCAACCGTTACATCTGCTGGAACCTTGATATTTAAAACCATGCCAGATCTCAATGGTGTCGCCAATGTGAATATCCAATTGCATGATAATGGGGGAGACAGTAATGGCGGCAGTTCATCATCAACCATTCAGGTCTTTATGATTACAGTGTACGAAGTCAACGATCAGCCGACATTTTCAAAAGGCCCGGATCAAACGATATTGGAAGATGCGGGCGCACAAAGCGTTGTTGGATGGGCAAAAAATATCAATCCAGGTCCAATCAATGAATCAGGACAGTTGTTAACATTTTATGTTGCGGCGGATAATACATCCTTGTTTGCCATACAACCTGACATTGATATTACTGGAAAACTGACGTATACACCCAAAATTGATATCTTTGGCTCAACACTGCTAACAGTATATTTACAAGATAATGGCGGCGTACTGAATGGGGGGAACAATACCAGTACCATGTATCAGTTTACCATAAGCATCGAATCAGTCAATGATGCACCATCCTTTTCACCCGGACCAGGAAAAACAGTGATCAAAAGTTCAGGATTGAATTCATTTTCAAATTGGGCCACCAATATCATTCCCGGACCGACCAATGAGTCCAGTCAAACATTGAATTTTATTTCTGCAACCAGTGGCGACAATCTTTTTACCCAAGATCCAACAGTATCGCCTACTGGAACGTTGTCCTTTGTTGTTGCCAGCGGACGTTTTGGTACAGCGACAGTCTCATTATACTTAAACGATGATGGTGGTACTCTGAATGGCGGTGTGAATCGGTCCAATACAATTACATTTAACATCTCTGTTATTAATGCCAATGCACCGCCTTTCTTTACAAAGGGTTTGGATCAGACTGTGCCAGAAGATTGCGGCGAGCAAATGATCGAAAACTGGGCAACCAGCATTGATCCAGGCGCACCGGATGAAATTGCGCAGTCAGTTGAATTCCATGTTTCCACAGATAACGATGACTTGTTTGCATCAATACCCCAGGTCTCGCCTGAAGGTACCTTAACCTTTACACCAACACCAGATCTTTATGGCACTGCAAATATTTCTCTCTACTTAAAAGATGATGGCGGCACAACCAATGGCGGAGATGACACGAGTGATACACAGGTCTTTCACATTGAAGTGTTGTCGGTAAATGATCAACCTGAATTTCGCATGGAAAATGAATATATTTCCAGAGAAGATGATATCGAACAGTATAAGGTGAATTGGGCATATAATATTAAATCTGGCCCGGATAACGAATCTGGGCAGGCGCTCAATTTTATTGTATCAACCGAACAGCCAGAAATGTTTTCAGAAATGCCCATAATCATGCCATCTGGAACACTCATTTTTCAAACAGCTCCCAATGCTAGTGGCGCGGCCATCGTGACTGTCCAATTGCAGGATGATGGCGGAAAGCTGAATGGCGGAAAAGACACCAGCAATGATGTCCATTTTACAATCACAGTTACGCCCACGAATGATAACCCTGTAAATTCAGTACTTCCCTATATCACAGGTATTCCACAAATTGGAGAGACACTGACAGGGCATAAAGGTGAATGGCACGACAACATTGATACAAATCCAGGCAAATTGACGTATTTTTATCAATGGCAGGGTGCCTATAGTCCTTCTGAGACCAATCCATCAGATATATCTGGCGCACGAAAAGAAACCTATACAATTAATAGCAGTAACCCGCCCTATATACGTCTTGAAATAATGGCCTGGGATGATGGCGAAGGCACCCCTGGAAGTTTATCAACAGTAGCCTATTCTCGATATATTGGCGTTGGAAATGATCCATCCGATATGGATAACAATGGTATTGTGGATTTAGGTGACGCAGTTCTTGCAATTCAAGCGCTGTCTGGAATTACTTTAAATCAACCCATTGTTGGTGGTGATATTAATGGCGATGGTCAGGTTGGGTTGGCTGATGTTATTAATCTTTTGGTGCGGTTGAGCGAATAAAATCAATTGGGGACATTTTTTCTTAGCCTGAAAGGGCGGCAACATACCAGCCCAGGGCAACGCCCTGGGTTAATCCAACACAGTGAAGTAAGGAATGCTTGAATAATAAGTTCCTCATTTTCTTATTTACAAGTCCAATGTAGGGGCGAACCTTGTGTTCGCCCTCGAACAGATAACGCATTCGTTCCTATAGACTTTAAGATAAAGATTTTGGCAAGGCGGCGCAAGGAAATAGTACTATAGTACATCGACGAAGCGCCAACGCAGTCCAAAATCTTTATCTTAAAGTCTATATGTACGATGGGCGAACACAAGGTTCGCCCCTACATCGGGCTGGCAAATAAGAAAATGAGGAACTTATTATTCGAGTATTCCTTAGTCAGGAGCTTTGCTGGATTAATTTTTCTTCAATGGCTGCAATTTCTGGATTGATTTTCCATGTGAAAATCGGTGAAAACAAATAGACGATATGAATGCCCAGATTGAAATGCCCAAAATAGGGGGTAAATACTGAAATACCATTTAACAGAAAC
>Ga0272440_1000443_pt1 | contig 35034 bp, 29 predicted proteins | sample SSMMMBAug17_FD_192440 | JGI IMG/M metagenome (GOLD analysis project Ga0272440, IMG submission 192440) | Marine sediment archaeal communities from Little Sippewissett salt marsh, Falmouth, MA, United States - SSM-MMB-Aug17 | ecosystem: Environmental > Aquatic > Marine > Wetlands > Sediment ... | reverse complement strand
ACGATCTGTTATCAAGTGTGATGACATTTTCCTGTGGAGAAAACTCAAGGCTTTCAATTTCTTCACCAATGATTGTGGATAAAATAAGCTTAGCGATTTCAGTGTCTTCCATTAAGAATTTAAAGACAACATCATATATTGGATTGGCAATAGCGATTTCTTTTTTCATAACAATCCCCCTTTGAAAATGGTTAGGAAAACTCGAAAAATTGTTCAATTATTTATAAAAATTTGTACAGAATTTTTTTTGTTTGTCAAGACGAATCCATGATTGACAAAAAAAAAGGGCTGGTCTATTATTGATTAGGAGTTAAAAATGCAAAAAAAGCAAGCCACATATTCAAGCAAAAAAGAATTGTTAATTATTGTCAGCATTTGTATATTGCTCATTGAAATTCTGATTTTTTCAGTTGCTTTTTCAATGTCAAATTATCATCCCCGCATTTGTATTATTGATAACAATAATAATATCATTCATGAATCCCAGGCACGAACCTTTTCAATATTCAGTGTGTATTTATTTGAAAAAAAATATGGATCACTTGATAACTATCGCATCGATATTGAAAAAAAAAATGTGCAGTTTCCCTTTCGAGCATGGTTGTGTGCAGCATTTTGTGTGCCAATATGCATTGTTTTTATGATTGCAATGTTCCATAAGGCAATACACCCCATAAAAAACATCTCACTGCGTCTTTTTCTGGCAAAGATGCCTTAATAATCCGCATCCGCATTACTTTGATGTGTTTTGAATATTTCCATTGTATTCGTTAATTCTTCAGCATCAGAACTATTTTTTATCGTCGCCTGATCCATATCTGCCAGTTCAGCATTGACACCTTGAATTCTCATATTTTGTTCATTTGAAGATTGTGTTATTTTTGACACCAGGTTTAAGGCCTCTTTGCTTTTTTCTCCGAGGTGTAAAAATTCTTTGTTTACTTTTATTGCAATATTGTTGTTGACTTCAATTTTACGAATCGTGTTTTCGATCATATCTGATGTGCTTTTTGCTGATTCTGCTGTTCTTAGCGCAAGACTTCGAACTTCTTCAGCAACAACCGCAAAACCTGAACCCGCTTCACCAGCTCGTGCGGCTTCAACTGCGGCATTCAGTGCAAGCAGATTGGTTTGGAAGGCAATGCCATCAATTGTTTTGATGATTTGTGCTGTTTTATCGCTGGATTCTCTCAGTGCCTGTGTTTCATTGGAGAGATGTTTGATTTCCTTAGATGCAACAGAAATACTATGTTCTACTGTTTTGATTAAATCATTGGTCTGATTGGCTGTATTGACATTTTCTTCAGTAATAACAGCAATGTCTTTTACTGATCCTGTTATTTTCACCATAGATGTTGCCTGTTGTCTGGCATTTTCTCCAACACTGAATGCAATTTTTTGTGCATAAAAGATGGCATCGTTCAGGCTTTCAATGAAGGCATTGAACAGTTCCGCTAGCTTACCAATCAAGTCTTTGGACATAACAGGAATTTTTCGTGACAAATCGCCTTCATCTTCTTTGAATAATTTCAATAACTCAACAATACTGGCTAATGGATAACTAACAAAATATTTCACTGCCACATAGTTACCAACCACAAGCAAAATCGTTACCAATGAAATAATTATGATTGAGTTAATCATTACAGATTGTTTTATTTCAGATAAATATAAACGCGCCTGTTGGATATATTTGCTTAATGATTCAGTGGAAAATCTGAAAAAAGTTGTTCCGCCATTTTCACCTATTTTCCACGTGCGATGACATCGGATGCAATCATATGTTACTTCTTGCGGATGATAGATCTCTATGGTATTATTTTTTTTCAAAAACAGGATGCCTGAATCTGTTTCTATTCTTTTCTCAATATCTGAATCCATTTTCTTATCCAGAAACTCAGAGGATGTTGAATACGCCACAATACCTTCTCTTGAATATAATGAAAATTCTAACAGGCCCTTAATATGTTTTTGATCTGATAACACCTGTGAAAATTTTTCCATCTCTCCTCTTTCCAGAGAGCCTGCAACTGATTTTTCAACAGAATGAAAAATATTCATGGCAAAATCTTTTTCTCTTTGTTCCAGAATTTTGATATTGGAATTAGAAAATTCAGCAATTTTGCTGTTAATACTGTAATAATTAAACAACTGGCCTGATGTTAGAATAATGACAAGACCAATAAGCAACGATAGTGTTAGTTTTACATGTATACTCATGAGTTGTTTTCTCTCTTTCTGTAAATAGAAAATTCTTTCTTTCCTGGAAAATCCTTGTTTGCGCAACCAATACAAGGCGCACCGGCATTTATACAGGAGCTGACGCCTGAATTCCATTTATGAATGGTACAGTCAGCATGGGTTTCTGGTCCCAGACATCCCAGCTTAAAAAGACAGCCCTCATCTGAAAACTTTTTGGCAAATTTTTGCCTTTCATAGTCTGCAAATCTGGGGCATTGGTCATGAATGAGTTTGGAAAAAAAATATTTGGGCCTGTTTTGATTGTCTAAAGGCGGAATTCCAAATTGGACAACATGGGCAATGGTGCCAATAACCCAATCTGGATGAACCGGACAACCCGGTAAAATAATTACCGGTTTTGTAACGCCATGTTTTTTTAGATATTCAGGAACACTGACAGCGCCAGTCACATTGCCCTCAGCAGCAGGGATGCCGCCATATGCCGCACATGTCCCTACTGCAATGACTGCATTTGCATTTTTTGCAGCACGCAGCACTTGTTCGGTTATATGCTCTTCGCCAATAACACAGCACTCTGGCATTTTTTCTGGGATGCTTCCCTCAACAACCAGATAATACCCTTTGTTATCAATGGATTTATTCAGAACATCCATAAACAAATGGCCTGTTGCAAAAGATAAGGTGCCATGAGACAAAAGTGAAATATATTGTGTCAGCAACTCTGCGGGTCCAGGATCTTCTGCATTTAACAATGACACCGAACATCCCGAACAGCTTTGACCTTGAAGCCAAATAACCGGGGCATCCTGTTTTACAAGTGAAGTCAATGCATCTGCAATTTTGGGAACCGCAGCATTTGTAAGCCCAAGCAATGCAGTAAATTTTGCACTGAGCGTAATGAATTCTCTTCGTGTTAACATGATTTCTCCTTCATTCAATAGACTTTAAGATAAAGATTTTGGACTGCGTTGGCGCTTCGTCGATGTACTATAGTACTATCTCCTTGCGCCGCCTTGCCAAAATCATTATCTTAAAGTCTATATAACAAATTGATTGAATCAATGGACCGCACAGGCAATACAGGGATCAAAGGAACGAACAATTCTGACCGCTTCAATGGGATTCTCAGAATCAGCAATAGGGGTGCCTTCAAGCGCTTTTTCCACAGGGCCTGGATTGCTCTGGTCGTCACGCGGCGAACAATTCCAGGTTGTTGGAACAACACATTGGTAATGTGCAATTCTATAATTATCAATTTCCAACCAATGTCCTAATGCGCCGCGAGGTGCCTCAGTCAAGCCGATGCCTTTTCCCTTTTCAGGGATATTAAAATCCTGAAAAACAGGTTTTTCGGGAATGAGCTGATCAATCCATGTTAAACAATGATCTGCAACAAGTTTACATTCTATTGCACGTGCAGCATGCCTTCCAACCATAGAAACAAGATCAGAAGGTTTTTTATTAAGACCTGCCAATAAGGGGTCAATGATTTTTTGGACTATTGGCAGTTTTTTGTGGTACGCAATGATCATGCGCGCAAGGGGACCGACCTCCATTGCCTGTCCATTGTAGCGCGGGGCTTTGATCCAGGAATAGGCATCACCCTTTTTGGGATCGGGTTCGGTCTTTGATTGATCTGGATTCAGACCTGATGCGGATTTATAGTACGAATACCGCACATCTTCTGTAATTTTGTCAATATCTAACTCAGACAATGTATTATCCTGTAAACAGCCTGAAGGGAAAAGTGTGTCGTTGGCATTGTTCGATTCAGGAAATACGCCATATGACAAAAAATTGCCATAACCTTTTCCAAGATCAAAATATTGGGGAAATGCTTTTGCGATTTCAATAATATCAGCGAGATATGCATTGTCGATAAATTGTTGAATTTGAGAAAGAAGGGATCTTAGTGACGCAATCTTACTGGATGTTACAATCTCTGTAATACCACCCGGAATAATACAAGGAGAGTGGGGAAGTTTACCGCCCACCAGTGCACCCATTTTATGTGCCATGCGTCTGATCTTGAGGGCATCAAGATAATGCTTGATTGCCAGAAGATTCAGTTCGGTGCTTTCAATGTATTTAGCATCATAAGCAGGTAGAAAAGGCGCGGCTGGATACAATTTTTTGGAAGCCAGTTGATTTTCAACCCATCCTTTTAAATTGTTTAATTCTGGATCTTTGCCCTGATATTTTGTGATGGACTTAATATCAACAAAATCAGGTGCGGCCAGATGATAAAAATGAATAATATGCGATTGTATATAATTTGCTGCCTGCAATATATTTCGCATGATGCGTCCATTTTCTGGTGGATTGATCTTGTAGGCCATATCCTGCGCAAGAACTGATGCTATTCCATGAGATATGGGACAGACACCACATATTCTTTGCGTAATCTGCTGGGCATCCATTGGATCTCTGCCTTGCAATATAATCTCAAACCCTCGAAACATTTCGCCTGAACTGTACGCTTTTTGTACGCGATTAGAATCTATTTCTGTTCGAAATGCCAAATGACCTTCAATTCTTGAGATTGGATCAATGTTTATTGATTTCATAATGTTATCCTAATTTTTTGAAAAATATACAAGGAACGTGTAGGGGCGAACCTTGTGTTCGCCCATCGTACATAGGAACGAAAGCGTTATTCGTTCGAGGGCGAACACAAGGTTCGCCCCTACACGTTCTTGGCACATAAGTAAATGGGGAACTTATTTTTCGAGTTTTCCTCACCTTTACATTTTGTAATTGTGTCATGTGGGGTTTATTTACAGGCATCAATAATTTCATTTAAAGGCGCATGATCTCCGGCTTCTGAATTGGCATAAAAATAAACCGGCACACCGCCTGAATCAACCACGACAACGCCGCCCTGTTGCAAAGCATCTCCTTGAACTCCCTTTTGCATATAACCGGTAGAAAGGGCATGCAGGGCAGTTTTAATCGTTTTGAATCCAAATAAGGATTTAACACTCTTTTTAAAATCAAGCAGTTGATAGGATTTCAACGATGGGTCAGTGAAGAGGTCGCCTGTATATCCAGTATCGTTTCGGAACCCTTCAATGAAGTTCGGAAAGCCATTTCCAATAACAACGATGCGCACATTCATGTTATCGAACGTGTCCATCTGATTCTGAATGTCCACCACCTGGCGGCGACAAATCATTCATCCAAAATGACGTACAAAAATCAGGACAGTTTTTTGATTTTCCCAAAGGGATGCCAATGGCGTGGCGTTTTGCTTATCATCCAGAACTGTCAGTTTTCCCAATTCTTGGATGCGTTGTTTTTCAATTTTCATTTTGTTTTCCTTTGATGGGCGCATTACCAAAAAATTCGTTCATTTTTTTATAGACTTTAAGATAAAGATTTTGGGCTGCGTTGGCGCTTCGTCGATGTACTATAGTACTATCTCCTTGCGCCGCCTTGCCAAAATCTTTATCTTAAAGTCTATAGAACAAATACCCCAATAATACGCTTAAACTTTCAACAATATTTCACAATAATATAAAATGGTCAAGACCATTTTTTACTGCAATCATTTTATCCTTGACATATAATTGAAATAAAAATATAGTAACAAATATTGATCAATCAAATCGTGAATCCTGAAGCCTTTTAAATTGAGAATTCCAATTATGTTTCCGATAATATATTTTAATTATATGAAATGAATAGGTTATATAAATGATCGATTTATTTCATTTGCAATCTCTTGTAAAAAACGAATTATAATAAAGAAACACGATATCAAATAACTATTTTGTTTACATTTACAGGAAATCATAACGCATGGTCGAACATACGAAAAAATATAAGAAAAAAATACTGATTGGATTTTTGATTATCACCATTCCATGCATATTATTAGCGTTTCCTGATATTGAAGGATCTGATAACAGACGTTTATTGATTGCAGTTGATTTATTTCCCAGTTTCCTGGCATCCGATAAAAATATTCACAACAAAATCGACATTGATGACAAACTTCATGTAGTGATTGCCTATCAATATGATCAACAAACCGCAGAAGATATGGCGCAGCGTTTAAAGAACCTGGGAAAGATTCGCGGCATTCCTCTTACTGTAAAAAGTTTAACTGTAAACGACATCGAACATTCTAACAATGAAAAGATTGCGGGAATTTTTATTTCCGAGTCAATGATCCCACTAAAACCAATCATCAATAAAAGTATTGTCAACCAGTTTATTGTTTTTTCTCCCTTTGAAGGCGATGTTGAAAAAGGTGCAACTGGCGGTTTATATATAACTGAAAAAATTCTTCCCTATATCAATATTAATACAATGAATTTAGCAAAAATCAACATGAAAAGTTTCTTTTTAAGAGTTTCAAAAAAATATGAATAAAAAACCCAAAAAATATATCCCGCTTCGTGTATCGATATTAATTATGTTTATCGTTTTAGGATTCATCTTTGTAAGTCTTGCAGTGGTATACTGGTTTTCTATTTTGCTTCCTCAGATCAGGAGTAATTCAATCTCTAGTATTACAGCACTTTCTCAGATTCAGGCATTCAGGTTGGAAACTTATATTGAACATAATCGCAAGACACTGACGCCTCAGGAATTAAAAGAATTTATGGGGGGGATTTTATTGCTCAAGGAATCAACAACCGGCTATCAATTTCTGGTGGGTATTCGTCTGATGATGGATTATGATACAGCAAATCTGGCCCATCATAAAGAGCATCAGAATGATCACTGCTTTGATGTTTCTGTTTCAAGTTTTATGTGCAATGATTGCCAAGAAACAGAAATCCTTTTGTATTCAACATCAACCAGGGATTTAATTGGATATGCATATTTTACAATTAACAGTCAATTTTTAAATTACATTGAAAAAAGTATTCAAATCAGCTTTCTTTTTGGTATTTTGACGATCATTTTAATAATTGTTATTTTTTGGTGGATTATATCCATGATGCTGAAACCTTTTTCACAACTGGCATTTCATCTTCAAAAACAAAATATTCAGGCATTAAAACCACTCCCCGGCTTAAGTGCACCTCAAACAAGAGAGATTATGACGTTAAAAGATGCGATGAATTTCATGTTGAACAGAATCAGCAAACATCAGGATATCCTGGAACAAACTGTTCTAGATAGAACAGAAAAGCTTCGCGAAACAATTGCACAAATGAAAATTGAGGTAGAAACGCGCCAACGTGCAGAACAAACAGCCATCACAGCCAATAAAACCAAATCTCAGTTTTTGGCCAATATGAGTCATGAAATTCGAACACCACTCAATGCCATCATTGGTTTTTCTGAATTGTTGAATAAAGAATTGACACAAAAAAAACATAAGAGCTTCGTAAAAACCATTGTGAGCAGTGGAAAAACATTATTGGTACTGATTAATGATATTCTGGATCTTTCTAAAATTGAGGCTGGAAAACTGGTGCTGCAATATACCGATGTTCATTTAAGAACAATTCTTCAGGAGATGAGTCTGACATTTGCACCCGAATTAAATACCAAGGGGCTTTCCTTTCAAATGAATATTGATCAAAGCCTACCGAATTCATTAATACTTGATGAAGTGCGTATCCGACAAATTCTATTCAACCTGATTGGCAATGCTGTCAAGTTTACAAAACAAGGGTCTGTTTCTGTCATTGTAAGAAATATTTTTAACGAACAAGATACCAGTAAGCTCAATCTCATTATTGAGGTTCGTGATACAGGTGTTGGAATACCAAAAGATCAACAGGAATTAATCTTCGAATCTTTCAGACAAAAGGATGGCCAAAAATTATCAGAATATGGTGGAACAGGCCTGGGCCTGGCAATCACCAAAAGACTTATTGAGACAATGAATGGCACGATCAGGATTGAAAGTATGATCAACAAGGGATCTACGTTTCAAGTTGAGTTGACAGACGTTTCTGTTGCTTCATTAACAACAGATTCAAATATACCTGATTCTGATCCTCAAAATGATGACTTTGAACATCTATTGTTTGATCCTGCCAAAATTCTGCTTGTAGATGATGTAATGAACAACCTCATATTGATTGAAAGTTTTTTGGAAGATTTTAACTTTCAAATAATTACTGCTGAAAATGGTTTGAAAGGCATTGAAGCCGCTAAAAAGTATCAACCGGATATCATTTTTATGGATATCAAAATGCCTGTTATGGATGGATACGAAGCCACACGAATACTTAAAACAGACAAAACAACCCAGGATATTCCAGTAATCATACTTTCAGCTTCAGCCATGAAAGGCACTGAGAATGAATTAGATCTCATTACATATGAAGGGTATGTTACCAAACCGGTAAGCCAAATACAAATTGTTGAAATTTTAAAAAAATTCATTCCATATCACGTAGAATCAGAAGATCACGATAAAAATGAAGAGACCTCAATTCATCAAGCCTGCACAGACATTCCACCTGATTTAGTTAAGAAAATTCAGGCATTTGAGCCACAAATCATCATGTATCTGGATGAAGGCATCCTGATTGACGAAGTGGAACGAATTGCAAATGAAATAAAAGAAATTGCCGCACCTTATGCGTGTCATCTTGTTATGGACTGGACTGAGGAAGTTCTTACGCTGGCAGAATTATTCGATATTGAAAAACTACATGACGTTTTGAAAAAATTTTCTGTGTTAATCAAATAAGGAGGTTTTAATGGTACCACCGCTTATCGTTATTGTAGATGATGTTCCAAAAAATATTCAACTTTTGGGCCAGGTACTTAAAGGCAATGGATACCGAATTCTGGCATTGACAGACAGCACAAAGGCGGTCAATGCCATAGAAAAGAATTTACCCGATTTGATTCTTCTGGATATCATGATGCCTGAAATAGATGGTTTTGAAATTTGCAGTATTATTAAATCCAGGCCTGAAACCAAAGACATACCGGTCATTTTTTTAACTGCCAGGACGCAATCTGATGATATTATCAAAGGCTTTAAGATGGGAGCGGTTGATTATGTTACCAAGCCTTTTAATAATAATGAATTGCTCATGCGTGTCAAAACCCAGATAGCTCTTCAGAATGCAATCAAGAGTGCAGAAAAAGCAAATGCTGCTAAAAGCGATTTTTTGGCCAATATCAGCCATGATATTCGTTCTCCAATGAATGGTATTATGAATGTTATGGATATACTCCTTAAATCAGATCTTTCACACCTTCAAAAAGACTATGTTAAAACCGCCAAACAAGCAGGGACAGCATTACTGAGCCTTATTAATGGCATTCTGGATTTATCCAAAATTGAGGCCCAACAATTGGAGCTTGAATCGATACAATTTGATTTAAGGGAACTTCTTGAAAATATTTCTGATATCTATGCCATTGAGGCTTATAAAAAAGGGGTGGAATATTCATGTATTATTCCTTACGATATGAATACAGTTGTCCTTGGAGATCCCAATCGTTTACGTCAAATAATTGTCAATCTTATCAACAATGCCATTAAGTTTACCAATGATGGCGAAGTGTCCATTCATGTGCGTAAGCAATCAAATGACACCTTCCAGTTTTCAATTCAAGATACTGGAAAAGGAATTGCCTCTGATAAACTGAATCAGTTGTTTAAACCCTATTCCCAGCTTGAAGCCTCTACATCAAGAGAATATGGCGGAACAGGTTTGGGCCTGTCCATAGCAAAACAACTTGTTGAATTGATGAAAGGTTCGATTTATGTTCATAGCGAAGAAGGTGTTGGAACAACCTTCGAATTTACCGCTGTGTTACCTGAACAAAGAATTGAAGCAACCCATGCAGTTTATAAAACAACCCTTGAGCAAATCAATGTCATGATTATCCATCCCCATGACAAACCGCGCCACGCATTTACAAACCTGTTACGAACAATTTATTGTCAATGTCATGAAGCCATAGATTCAATTGAAACCATTTCATTGCTAAGAGACCTCAGCATAAAACAAACTGAATGTCAGTTTGTATTTGTCGATAAAGAGATTTATGATGAAGAAATTGTTTTGATTGAAGACAGACTTCAAGAGACACCCGCAACACAAAACGCCAAATGGATTTTTCTGAATAAAATTGGCACAGACAGTGCGAATATGATGAATCATTCCTTGATTCAACCGGTCCATTATGGCGCCCTTTTACATTTGATGGAACAGACATTCGATCTCAAAAAAGTTGAAAAAGCAACACCACAGATCATACATCACTCAAAGAATATATTGATTATTGATGATGAAGTCATCAACCGAATGATTGCAGAAAATACAGTCAATGAACTGGGTTTTATTCCAGATCTTGCAAAAAATTGCACTGAAGCATTGTTAAAACTGGCAAAAAACGATTATCTGCTTGTATTAACTGATCTGTATATGCCAGATATGTCTGCCATTGAGCTTACAAAGGTTATCCGAAACCCTGGATCGGATATCAAAAATCATCACATTAAAATTATTGTTATCAGTGCATCCGATCTAAAAAGTGATAAACAACAATGCATGGATGCGGGTGCCAATGCGTTTATGGTCAAACCTTATAGTAAAGATCATTTGAAAAATGTGATGAATACTCATATTTAAAATAGGTATTAAGGAATGCTCGAAAATTATCTTGCTTTTTATGATCATATTGTCTATAGATGCTTGCTTTATTATTAAGGTGATTTCCGAATACGAAATTTCCTAAAGCAGGGATGTATTTTCAATACCCCCCATCAAGATCAAATATTTTATTTTTGAGATAAAAAGATGAATGTAATATCTGATAATGAGTTTGATAAACCCAGGGAAGCCTGTGGAATTTTTGGAATTTACAATCATTCCGAAGCTGCGAAACTGGCATATTTCGGCTTGTACGCACTCCAACATCGCGGGCAGGAAAGTGCTGGCATTGCAGTTTTTGATGGCAATGGTGTACAAACATATAAAAATATGGGATTGGTTTCAGATGTATTTACATTGAAAAATCTGGAATCGCTTAAAGGCCATTCTGCCATAGGACAGGTAAGGTATTCCACAACTGGCGGATCTACGCTCATAAATGCACAGCCATTTATGGTACGACATCGAAAACGAACTTATGCTGTGGCGCATAATGGAAACCTGGTGAATGCTTTGGAAATAAAGAATCAACTTGAAGATTCCGGGTCAATTCTCCAGAGTACAACAGATAGCGAATTATTCTTACATTTGCTTGTTAAAAACATGAAATTAGGATTAGAATCTGCATTGATCAGTTCAGTTTCATGCATGAAAGGCGCTTTTTCTTTTGTATTGCTCACAAGCAAAGGTGAACTTGTCGGAATAAGAGACCCTTATGGATTTCGGCCATTATGCCTGGGAGAATTACAGGGAAAACCTGTTCTGGCATCTGAAACATGCGCATTGGATCTGGTTCAGGCAAATTTTACTCGTGAATTGGAACCCGGTGAAATCGTTATAATCAGTGATAGTGGGATTAAATCCATACAATTGCCTAAAGGAAATCGGCGCGCATTTTGTATTTTTGAATTTATATATTTTGCAAGGCCGGACAGCACTTTTGATGGTAAAAATGTGTATCAAATACGAAAATCACATGGTCGGTGTCTGGCTGAAGAAGCCCCTGTCGATGCTGATCTGGTAATGCCATTTCCTGATTCAGGCACTTATGCTGCAATTGGCTATTCTGAAGCCTCTGGCATTCCATTTGAAATGGGAATGATTCGTAATCATTATGTGGGAAGAACCTTTATCCAGCCAACCCAAAGCATGCGTGATTTTAGTGTTCGGGTGAAATTGAATCCTGTAAAAGAGGTACTGAAAGGTAAGGACATTATTATTATTGAAGATTCGATTATACGCGGCACTACGATCAGAACACGTGTAAAAACGCTTCGTGAGCTGGGTGTCAATAAGATTCATATGCGTGTCAGTAGTCCACCGCATAGATATCCCTGTCATTATGGCATAGATTTCTCAACACGCGGCGAGTTAATTGCTGCCAGTAAAAGCCAGGCTGAACTTAAAGATTTTCTCGGTCTGGACAGCCTGCATTATATCAGTATTGAAGGGTTATTAAAATCAACCTGTACACCAGATCCTGAAACTAATTTTTGCAAAGCGTGTTTTGATGGTACTTATCCTGTTTCATTTGATGAGAATATTTCAAAGAGTTCCCTGGAAGATCAATGAAACCAACCATTCAGTTTAAGCGCAACACCCGAAGTGTTTTTTTTCATATTACAACACAGTGTAATCTTTCTTGTAAACATTGCTATATTGATCCAGCACAACACGGTTCAGGGGCGATCCCCGTTGAAACAGCAATAAAATGGCTGGATCTTCTCAAAAAAGACAATACAGATCTGGTTTTTCTTGGCGGTGAACCGACCCTTCATCCAGATTTACATACATTCATTAAATTTGCACGAAAAATTGGATATCGTTCTATTACAGTGGACACCAATGGATATTTATTTTGCAATATTCTTGATAAGGTCACCACAACTGAAGTAGATTTTTTTAGTTTCAGCCTTGATGGTCCAAATCCACAAATCAATGATCGCATTCGGGGAAAAGGCGCTTTTGAACACTGTATAAAGGGAATTTATGATGCCAGAAGAAAGGGGTTTTCAGTGAGTCTGATTTATACAGTCAGTGCAATGAACATTAACGCCTTACACATCATGCCATCATTGATTTCCACCTTAGACATACAAAAGTTTTTCATTCAAATCATTGGTATACGTGGAAAGTCAGCACAGCTAAAAGATAAAAGGGATTTGCAGGTTTCATATCAAGACTGGAAAACCCACGTACCCCCGGTTGCAAAGGAAGTTGCAGCGCTTGGAATTCCAGTAACATACCCAAAGGTTTTTCTTGAACCTGAGGACACATTTGAATGTGCCGGTCGTGTTTCAGAGCATTATTTTGTGTTTCCTAATGGAAGAGTGTATCAATGTCCATTATGTGAAGACTATCCCATCCATAGTTTTCAAATTATTGAAAAGAAGCTTTCCCCAATGCCCCCCATCAATGAACGTCAACTGTTCCAACTGGATATTCCTGAAGGTTGCGTGATGAATAAATTGATTCAACCAGGAAATATTTCATACGATACCAGTGGACGTCCCAATCATCAGATTGCATGCTGTTTGTTGAAGACAAATGTAAAAAATGAAGAACGTGATGTCGTTTTCGATAATGCAATAATTTTTTTCGAATGATAAAAAAGGCAATGAATAAAGTAACTTTTTTATTTATCAGTCTTTTTTTCAAAATAAATATATTGACATTTTATAAATGTTGAATATAGTTCACCCAAAAAATAGAGGCAATGATCCAAAAATATTGAGGCGTCACTTGCGATATTTTATGTTTATATTCACTTAAGAAAAAGACAATGATAAATTGTTTGTTTTTGAAATTATTGAAAAAAAGGAGATTATTTATGATGAAATTTTGGGGAAAATTAACTGTAATTTTTATGATGTGTACACTTGTTTCAGCATGTTCTTTTTTTGGAAAAAAGAAAATTGATCCAGGCATTCAAACTGATGCTGTTCAACGAATTGAAACCTTATTGGTAATATTTGATGCAACGTCAACAATGAATGACCAGGCATTTGGGCAAAAAAAGCTGGATGTTTCTAAAAACGTCCTGACAATGTTGAATCATGAACTGAAACATTTGGAATTAACGAGCGGTCTTAGAACTGTCAACAGTAAAACACAGTTAATATATGGACTTTCACGCCATAATCCGCATGAATATCAAATGGCTGTGAATAATGTGACAAGCGCCAAAGGCAATATTTCCATGAGTGCGGCTATTAATGCTGGCAAATACGATCTTAAATCTGTTTCAGGAAATGTTGCGATGATTATTATCAGTGATGGCATGTCCTGTAATAATTATGCATTGAAATCGGCTGAAATAATGGGCTCTGATTATGGAAATCGGTTGTGTCTGTATACAATTCGCGTAGGAAATCATCCAAAAGGTGCCACTTACTTGAACCAATTACCTGAAAAGACAGCATGTGGTTTTTCTGTTGCAGCCAGCAAATTGAATTCCCAACTGGCCATGAAAGCTTTTGTACAAAGTATATTCTTTGCTGGATCGACCGAAGGGCTGGTTGAAATGGATATTCAAGCGGGTGATTCTGATGGTGATGGTATTTCCGATGATGTGGATAAATGCAATCGCACACCAGATGGCGCAGTTGTAAATGCTGATGGATGTTGGAATATCAACAAAATTTATTTTGATTGGAATAAGGCGAATGTTCAACAGCAATTCAAACAAAAACTGATGAATGCGGTTGAAGTATTTAAAGCCAACCCTTATTTACGAATTGAACTTCAAGGACATACAGATAATACTGGCAGTGTTGATTACAATCAGGTGTTATCAGAAAAGCGGGCAAATAATGTCAAGCGCGTTTTAATTAAGGAAGGTGTTTCAGAGAATCAACTCTCAACCCAAGGCTTTGGTTTTACCCGACCTGAAGCATCAAATGATTCTGAAGAAAACCGATCTTTGAATCGCCGGGTGGAAGCTGTTATTCAGTAAATCTGGATCACTGTTTTTAAATTTTATTGTTTGTTTGCGGTTCATTTCTTTAGAGACAAGGCATGCCTTGTCTCTACGATCAATAACCGCAAAACAAACAATTATTAAAGTATTCCTAAGCGCGTTTAATAACCTCAATAACGAGCTTTTCAATTCCTATAGCAACATCTTTAATACCCGGTCCCAGCATATAAGCAGGCGTTGAAATAACATTATTGGTGTCATCAATACAAATACGATCAACCGAACATTCTGAATGCGTTGATCCTGTTTTTTCAATGGCTTGGGCAGTCCCCTGATCATTACCTATCGTCACATTTACCTTATGTTCGGCCAATGCCTTTGCAACAGTTGCCGGTGCGATACAGATCGCGCCAATTGGTTTTTTGCTTGCGATCATTTCATTTAGAATACGCTGAACTTCAGGATGGACCGAAGCATCAGGTCCCTTCATTGCAAAATCACTTAAATTCTTTGCAGCACCAAAACCGCCCGGCAAAATCAAGGCATCAAGATCCTTTGTGTCCACATCTTTTGCATTTTGAATATTTCCACGTGCAATTCTTGCAGACTCAGTGAGAACATTACGTTGTTCACCAGAAGGTTGTTGTTTAATATGATCAATCACATCAAATGACATATCTGGAGCCATACATACTGCCTGTGCCCCCTGTTGATCAATTGCTAATAATGTTAAGGTTGATTCATGAATTTCAGCGCCATCAAAAACGCCGCATCCTGATAGCATTACACCAATTTTTTTCATTTTTGCTCCTTTATTTTTTTACAATGATATTACATAGGAAATTTGGAAAAGTAAGTCTTTCATTTTCTTAAGAATGCTTGAATAATAAGTTCCTCATTTTCTTAGGAATGCTCGAAAAATAAATTCCTCATTTACGTATGTGCCAAGAACGTGTAGGGGCGAACCTTGTGTTCGCCCATCGTACATAGGAACGAATGCGTTATTCGTTCGAGGGCGAACATAAGGTTCGCCCCTTCATCGGGCTGGCAAATAAGTTCCCCATTTTCTTATTTGCCAACCCCTCCGACAAAAACCGGAAACGCCCTTATATACTAAACCAGTTTCCGCAATACAAAAGGCAAAATTCCCCCATGTTGATAATAATTTACTTCTACTGTAGAGTCCAGGCGTACAACAACAGAAAAGGTAATGTCTGGTTTCTCTGATGAACTGGCAATTACAGTTAGAATTTTTCCAGGTGTCAGGCCTTCTTGAATGCCTTTGATTGTAAATTGTTCTTCACCAGTAAGACCAAGACGATCACAACTGTCGTTTTGGGAAAATTGAAGGGGTAACACGCCCATGCCAACGAGGTTACTGCGATGAATTCTTTCAAAGCTTTCTGCAATCACAGCACGAATACCCAATAATGCGGTTCCTTTTGCCGCCCAATCTCTTGAACTTCCAGTGCCATATTCCTTACCCGCAAGAACAATTAGTGGGGTATTGGATGATTTATATTTCATCGCCGCTTCATACATGCTGCTTTGGGCTTTATCAGGAAAATGAACAGTATAACCGCCCTCCTTACCAGGAACCAAAGTATTGCATAAACGAACATTAGCAAAAGTGCCGCGCATCATTACCTCATGATTGCCGCGACGAGAGCCATAAGAGTTATAATCTTCGCTTGCAACATTGATTTCATTCAGATATTGCGCAGCCGGACTATCAGCAGGAATGACACCCGCAGGTGAAATGTGATCTGTTGTAACTGAATTTTCCAGCTTGACAAGCACCCGGGCATTCACAATATCTTCAAGCTCAGACACTTCCAAAGACATATTTTCAAAAAATGGCGGCTCTTTAATATAAGTTGATGGCTGTGACCAATCATATAATTCACTTTGCGTTGAACTTAAAGATTGCCAGGTTTGATCACCTTCAAAGACATCATTATATTCTTGTTTATACATGGATGCTTTTGCCAGGGGTAATATTGCATTAATTTCTTCTCGACTGGGCCAGACATCTGAAAGCATGACTGGTTTTCCATTGATGTCATGCCCTAAAGGGTCATTGCGAAAATCAATGTTAACAGTTCCTGCAATTGCGTATGCCACAACTAACATTGGAGAGGTCAAATAATTGGCCCTGGTATATGGCGAAATACGACCTTCAAAATTGCGATTTCCACTGATAACTGATGTAACGATTAGATCATTTTTCTTAATTTCATTGATAACTTCATCAGTCAATGGCCCACTGTTGCCAATACAGGTTGTACATCCATAAGCAGAAACATGAAAGTTTAATTTTTCAAAACTGTTCAACAAACCAGCAGCTTCAAGATAAGCTGTTACAACTTTTGAACCAGGTGCCAGGCTGGTTTTTACCACTTTAGAAACATTCAAGCCCTTTTCAACTGCTTTTTTTGCAAGCAAACCGGCACCCATTAAAACATATGGATTGGATGTATTGGTGCAACTGGTAATTGATGCAATCACAATGTCACCATCTTTTAATTGAGCGCCTGATGATTTCCTGGGATGAAAGGTCTGTTCGAAATTCTTTTTCATATCATCAAGGGCAATACATTCCTGAGGTCGTTTCGGCCCTGCCAGGCATCGCTTGACAGTGCTAAGATCAATCTCTATTGTTTCTGAATAAATAGGGCTTCCTGCTTGATGCGGATGAAACAATCCTTGCGCTTTACAATAATTTTCCACCAATTGAACCTGGAATTCGGATCTTCCAGTCAATCTCAAATAATCAATGGTAATTTCATCCACAGGAAAAAATCCCATGGTTGCACCATATTCAGGGGCCATATTGGCAATTGTTGCGCGATCAGCCAAGGTCAGATGACTTACTGCTGGACCAAAAAACTCAACAAATTTTCCCACAACCCCATGCGTTCTTAAGATATTCGTAATTGTTAAAACCAGATCAGAGGCACTGCATATATCAGGTAACTCACCAATCAGTTTCACACCAACCACTTTTGGCATGAGCATATAATAAGGCCGCCCAAGCATGACAGCCTCTGCCTCAATACCGCCAACCCCCCATCCCATGACGCCAATACCATTTATCATGGTGGTATGTGAGTCCAGCCCAACTAAAGTGTCTGGAAATACAGTACGAACATTATTTGTATCATTGTAATCGAAGACAACACGTGCCAGATACTCCAGGTTCACCTGATGGCAAATACCGGTTGCTGGCGGAACAACCTTAAAGTTATCGAAACTTTGCTGTCCCCATCGAAGAAAAGAATAGCGTTCAGTATTCCGCGCATATTCTTTTTGGCGGTTTATGATCGGGGCATCTTTTGAGGCGTACGCATCAATCTGAACAGAATGATCCACTATTAATTCCACTGGAATCTGTGGATTAATTTTTTTGGGATCACCCCCCAGCGTTTTGACAGCACTGCGCATGGCAGCCAAATCAACGATTGCAGGCACACCTGTAAAATCCTGCATGAGAACTCTTGAAGGCATGAATGGTATTTCACAATCACTGTCTTCTGATCCTCCCCAATTGCATAACTTTTGAATATGTGTTTCTGTTACAACCTTGCCATCATAATTACGAATCAAATTTTCAAGCAAGATGCGAATGCTTACTGGTAATTGATTCAAATGGCATTTTTCATCGCTTTCAAGCTGTTTCAGACTAAAATATGTCAATGAAATGCCTTCAAGCGATAATTGCTTTTGTGAACGAGACTTCAATGTTTCGTTAGCGGCCATTGATTGTGGCTCCTCATTTGTTAAGATTGCAGGTGAATGAATATTCACCCCTTGCATCTTTATATTCGTTAATCAATCATCTGTTCTTGTATCCTCAACCACAAATGGCGTGCATCTGACAGCTATACTGGATTTTTTTACCCAGATTCTCGCCATGGTGATTGTTTCCCCCTCTATGGTAACCACATTGGGTAATTCTTCAACATATATAATATCTTTGGTTTTGAATTCAAAATAAAAGGTATTTGGGCTGTAAGGATCAGACACCAAAATAATACGTGAAGAATCATATGGATGTTTTTGAGGGGAACCTGAAAAAGGAATGTGGGTTTTTACGATGGTTTTGACATCTTTTGGCTTTTGAAAAGCTTTTATTTCCAATCGATTGGATTTTTGAAGCGATTTCAAAGACATGACAATATCTCCTTATATGTTTCAGAGCATAATTTTTTCCGGAGGTCGTTTTTCCGGAACAAATACATGTGGAATGGTATTATCGTTCCATTCTTTTGATACATAAAGGTTACAATAGCAGCTGCCATATTCTTTAACATCTTGTTCCCTGTAGGTACAGGGGCAGATAATATCAGCATCATTGGTTTTATCCCCTGATGCCAATCGACATGGACATGCCATATAGCCGTATCGTTCTTTGTTTACTAGTAAATTGTTAAGCAATTCATTAACACGATCCTGATCAGAATTAAAGAAATACCCCTTCGGCTCTTGCGCATTTTTGAGCATTTCATATAGTTTTTTTGAATCCATTATATTCCTAAAGCCTCCCTAATTTCTTGTTCTTTGTGTCCAACGATGATTGTTTCTCCAATTATGATTGTTGGGAATGAACATCTTGGATTCACTTTTTTGATATCTTGAATCGTTGTTTTTCGTTCATCTCCAGTTAACAAATCAACATCTGTAAACTTGAATTGAATGTTGCATTCTTTTAATAGTGATTTTGTTGATCTGCAATGACTGCAAGTACTTAATGAATAAAGCCTTACATTTTTTGACATAGATTGCCTCCTTTTTTGGGACTGTGTTTTTTTGATTTTTTGTGAACGTGTAGGGGCGAACCTTGTGTTCGCCCATCGTACACAGGAACGAAAGCGTTCGAGGTTCACCCCTACACTGGACTTTAAAATAATCAAATGAGGAACTAATTTTTCGAGTATTCTTCCTTATCATTGTGGATCAGTAAAAACCTGATCCACAATGAATTTTATTTTGTTGTGCTACATAATTGATGCATTCAATAACAAATGAATAAGAATACTTGCGGCATACCCCAACAGAATCACAAACGACCACTTTAAATGGGCACTGAAAGTATAAATATTGCGTGCAGTACCCATCAATGCAACACCTGCTGCAGAGCCAATAGACAATAAACTTCCGCCAACACCCGCAGTAAGGGTAACCAAAAGCCATTGACCTAATGACATATGCGGATCCATTGTCAAAACAGCAAACATGACCGGGATATTATCTACAATTGCTGATAAGAATCCGACCATCACGTTGGCAAAAGTGGGTCCCATTCCAGTATACATATAGTTTGAAACCATTGCCAGATAGCCAAATTGCGCCAATCCGCCCACACAAAGTATTACGCCATAGAAAAAAAGCAATGTATCCCATTCTGCTCGGGCAATACGTTTAAACATATCAAATAATTCAACCAGATCCTCACTTTCGCAAATACCCAGCGGTGAATCATATTCACAAGAACGATGTTCCACGCGCTTAATATAATAAGAAAAGAATCCCAGGTAACCCAGTCCTAACATCATACCACTGGCCGGAGGCAGATGCAGAAAATTATGGAAAGATACCGCAGTGACTATTGTTGCGAGAAATAACAAAATAATGCGTCTGGCCCCAAATTTTAAGGAAATTTCTTCTTCCAGAGGCTCAGGCTGTTCCTTACTGATTGCAAAATGCATGATTCCCGCAGGTACAAGCCAATTAAACACTGATGGAATAAAAATCATAAAAAACTGACTGAATTCAACCTGCCCTTTTTGCCATACCATCAGGGTCGTAATATCTCCAAAAGGTGAAAATGCTCCGCCTGCATTGGCTGCAACCACAATGTTGATACATGCCAGAGCAATGAATTTTGTATTGTCTCTGCCAATGGCCATAACAACAGCTCCCATTAAAAGGGCGGTGGTCAAATTGTCTGCAATTGGTGAAATAAAAAATGCAAGCAAGCCAGTTACCCAAAATACTATCCGAAGTGAAAATCCTCGCGAAACAAGCCAGGCGCGCAATGACTGGAAGACATTTCGTTCTTCCATCGAATTAATATACGTCATCGCAACCAATAAAAACAAAAAGAGCTCTGCATACTCAACAAAATTATGCTTGATTGCATGATGGGCATGCTCCATATCTCCAATAGAAATATAGGCCAATGCAACAAGGATCCATATGAAACCTGCTGCTAAAACAACTGGTTTACTTTTTCTAAGATGAATCTTCTCTTCGAAAATTACAATTGTATAAGCAACAATAAAAAGTCCAAGGGAAATATAACCATATATCGAATGGATAAATTCCATATGAATTGATTGGCTGCCTCCACTTGCAAACGCTAAAGCAGGAACCAACAGAAAAAATAACGCACTAAAAAATTTCAACATAATTGATATCCTTTTTATTATGGACAAGATTGTCTTATCCAAAAATTAATGGTTTGAATTGCAGAATTACAATTCATAAATTATTTGTTTTTACGAAAGAATTTTTTTATACGTTTTCCTTCAATTTTGTTAATAAATGCTTGAATCAATTCAAAATAAATTTTTCCTGCCATCATAATGATATTATTATGGTCTGCTTTGGGAACCATTTGAAATTGTTTGGATCTTGCACCACAGTAACTTTGAAGTTGTTCAGCATCCTCTATAGGAATGATCAAGTCATGTTGTGCATGCATAATCAGTGTGTGTTTCATAAAAAATGAAATTTTCTGCAGATTGTTGAATCCATTTTGTTCCTTAATTCCCATTTGGGCAGCAGGAATGCCCAATCGGGTCAACAGTTTTACAGTGCTTGCAAAGCCGCTTTCGATAATCAAACCGCCAATATTTTCACTAAAATTTGATGCAATTTCAAGGGCCGGGGCACTTCCCAGGGAACGCCCCATTATTACAATCGTACCTGTATAACTGTTTTTTTTGAGCCAATCCATAACGTATTGAAACACTTTATGTGCATCTTCAAGCATGGTTGATGCAGTGGGACTGCCAGTGCTTTTACCATATCCACGATAGTCAGAGATAATAAAATTGATGCCATGCTGATGATAAATTGGCGCCAAATCATCATAATCGCTGACTATTTCACCATTTCCATGAAAAAACAGGATATTGGGCGCATCTGTTTCATTCATATGAAATCGGACATTAACATTTACATTGGGTTCAACCGGTACCAAACAATCTAACGCCTCAAGAGAGGATTGCCCCATATCCGGACGTGGGTGAAATAATAAATGTGTTACTCCTGGTTGATCCAATATTGATTGTTCATCTTGCATTATATTTTGTCCTTTTGTTTTATACGCGCCTTTAAATATTCTGCGAAGGAAAATCCCAAAACAAACTATTTTTCAAAACAGGTTGTTTTTTTTTAGACTTTTCTAAGCATTATCATGGTTTGAAGGCATACGTTCAAATTTCATGAATGATTCTTGTATTGACATCTGCAAAGGAATACATATAAAAAAGCGATCATTATCATTAATATGGATATCATTCAATCACAAATTAATAAATTTGAAAAATTTCTTTGTACGTGATAGATGGAATTGTAAATTTTTCGAAAATAAGATGTTCATAAACAAAAAAATAAAGATAAGGAAATAACAATGGCCACAATTAATGATGTCGTTTTGATTTATTTTGAAGACAATCCAGTTGCATTTGCACGGATCGAGGATATTGATGCTGACTTTAAGGCAGATTGGTATCATGTCACCTTACTAATGCTTCAGTTACCATTGCAGACAGTCACCTGGATATTGCGTGACGTTTATATTGAAGGTGAAACGTTTACGATGGATGGTAAAAGAATGCGGCTGGAAAAAGTGGAGGCCCCGCCACCTCTGTCAGCCGAAAATGAAGATAATGATGAAGCCAAAGTAGTGCAGCACAAAATACCAAACAAAAGGCGAACTCTGGAAAATGACAGGAAAAAGCGGCCTGAGATAAAACAAACAGACAAAAAAAATAACGCGAAAGTTGTTTCATTACAAGATCGGTTCAAACGTTAGGGTGTTGTTTTGTTATACGCCATCATTCTAAAAAAATTGCAAGAAACCATCAGCCTGGATTCAGAACAGTGCCATTTTTTAAATCAGATATTTGGCCTGAAAACAATTCATGATATCCAACAATTTCTAAATGAAGACTCTCAGGAAATCATGACATTTTATGATTGGCTATTTTTTCCGGATCTGAACTTCCAAATGCAAATTGAAACAGTATTATCGGGTCAAAATATCACAGATGCCGCTCAATCTGATTTAATAGAACGTTTAACAAAAAAAAATATCCAAACAAAAATTCGATTGGATTCAAAAACGTATCAAACAATTTTTATAGGGCCAACGATCATTTCAGCTTTTGTCAGTCGGCTGAGATTGCAACGACACATACCTGAAAAACTCATACATATTTCTTATAAAACAGATCATCAAAAATATTGTGTACTGGTTTTATTAAGAAATGCGACAATAGATTGGATTGATAAACGATGTCAATTTATATACCAAATTATCCAATCTTTTTTGGATCGACCCGAAAAATTGTTTGATATTTTGCCTCAAATGTTAATTTTTTGCGGTCAATACAATGATCACTTTATTCAAGAACTGGGCAGGCGAAAAAATCAGCTTGCTCAGGACCTGGATAGATTTCAAAATCTTCAGGCATTGCAGGAAAAACACAGTATGGAATTTTTGATGTCTTCAGGGGTGCGTTCAATACATGTTGATGTTTTACAAAGTGAGCGGGAAATGGCGATCATCAGAAGCGTATTGTTTCGGATAAAATAAATCAATAACCCTTCAACCACATCACATAATGAAAAATTAAAAATTTACCCCAGAAAATATAAACCATTGCCGCAATGGATAAAAAAGGCCCATATGGAATTTTTAATTTAAAAGAAAACGAACGTGTGTGAACCATTACCATAATGCCTGTAATTGTTCCAAGAACTGAAGAGATAAAAATAATGAACACGACACCTTTTAAGCCTAGAAAAGCACCCAACATGGCCAATAATTTCATATCTCCCATGCCCATCCCTTCGATTCCTCTGATTACCATAAAGATATAGGCAATTGAATAGAACAGACCACCGCCAACGAGAATCCCCATTAAGGAATCTGTATAACTAATTTCAGGTAAAAAAAACGATGCCAAAAATCCCAAAACAATACCAGGTAGGGAAATAATATTGGGGATGATCTGATAGTCCAGATCAACAAAAGTGATCACAACAAGTGAGCTGAGCAGCATATAATAAATAAGCCCTGAAAATGTCCAACCATATTTTAGAGATGTGGCAAGGGCAAAAAATGCGGATATCAATTCTACAACAGGGTATCTGATTGGTATGGGTGATTTACATGTCCGACATTTTCCCATTAAAAAAACATAGCTGATCAGTGGAATGTTTTCCCAATAATGCAGTTGAGTGCTGCATTGAGGACACATGGAACGTTTTGGATGGTTTACAGAAATATTTTCTCTGGGCAGCCTATAAATACAAACATTCAAAAAACTGCCAATACATAAACCAATGAAAAAAATCAATATATCTGGCAAAAAGAGTGCCATTATTTATTCCTTTTCTTTCTTGCTGTCATTCAAATGACAGGCCACCATTTGACCATCTGAATGATCGGTTAATATGGGATCGTGTATCTGGCAAATTTCCATTTTATGCTGACATCGATTTTGAAAATGACATCCTGATGGTGGATTCATCGGAGAAGGTGGCGCCCCCTGGATCATAATTGATGGACGTCTTGCTTTGCCAGGAACAGGGATTGCTGATATCAAAGATTGCGTATAAGGATGGCGCGGAGTTTTCAATACGTTTTGCGTGGGGCCCAATTCTACAATTTTTCCCAAATACATGACTGCAACACGATCTGATATATGGTTGACAACGCTTAAATCATGAGAGATAAATATATAAGAAAAATCATGCTTTTCTTGTAACTCCATCAATAAATTAATAATCTGCGCTTGTATGGAAACATCCAATGCGCTCACAGCTTCATCACAAATCACCAGTTCAGGATGCATAGATATTGCACGTGCAATGCTGATTCTTTGTCGCTGCCCACCTGAAAATTCATGAGGATAGCGGAATATGGATTGTTTATCCATTCCAACTTCATTCAAAAGTGAAATAGCAGTTGTTTTAGGTCTTGATTTCAATAATTGATGGTATTTAAGTCCTTCAGTGATAATATCCAAAACATTCATGCGGGGATTCAATGAGGCCTGCGGGTCTTGAAAAATCATTTGCATTTTTCGGCGTAATTGTTTTTTTTCTTTTTTACTCATTGAAAAAATTGAATTCCCATAAAAACGAACATCACCATCATAAGGTGTTTCCAGAAGCATAATCGTGCGCCCCAAACTGGTTTTACCACAACCGGATTCCCCCACGAGCCCGACAGTTTCACCACGCTTTATGGTAAAAGAAACATCATTAACCGCTTTGATATACCCCACAGTCTTTGACAGAATACCTCTTCTGATTGGATACCAGGTTTTTAGTCTGTCAATTTCGAAAAAATGTGGTGATGCTTTATTTTCTTCGGTAGACATAATAGATTCTCGTAATAAAATAAATTTTAGCGAGACCGCATTGGTCTATAAATTTTGGTATTTTTAAATAACAATTAGATATTTCATTTTGTCAACCTCACTTGTTTCAATTTCAATATATCAATACGCTTTTTTTATCAAGAACAAAACTTCGTAGGGCATCCTGCGCGAAAAAACACCAAAATATTTCGTGCAAAAAAAATATTTTTAATTTTTTTTGCACGAATCTTGCTTTTGTACCATTCTCAAAAAATCGGACTTTAATTTTTGAACAATCCCTTGGTACGTTTCACAAAAATGTCTATAAAGATAAGGGTATCCAAAACAAGCATTGGCCAAAAATTTGAGTTACATCCAATTTAAATCATGAACAATCATAACAAAACAAAATATTTAGGATTTTATTTAAATAGCGATATTTATGCAATTCTCATATCTGACATCTGTGAAATCAATCGCATTGCCAATCTGTATACAGAAAAATCCTTTGATCACGCAATCATTGGTATGATTAATTATCATGGCAAAACAACACCGGTATATAATTTAAAAAAAATTCTTAAAATGGATGATGTCAATCAGAATGCTTTGAGCATGTGGTTTGCATACAAATATGTATCGGGTGTGTCGTGCTTTGCTTTTGATTCTTTGTTTCGAATGCTTCATGCCTCAGAAGAGAATATCGACACTGTGTCGGATTTTGCAACCATGAGCATTCATTCTCAATACATTCATAATTATCTCAGAATTGATGATAAACTGATTCCAGTCCTTGCGCTGGAAAAATGGATGCAAGAAATTACATGAAACACATTGGAAAAACAGTTATTTCTTTTTTTCAAAATGAGTTTGGATTTCATTTTGATAAAGAAAATATCAAGCGTCTTGAATATCTATTGGCCAATCGTATGAAAAAAAATGGCCTGACCACCGAAAAAAATTATTTAGATTTCATTTGCTCACAAAAAGGAACGAGAGAACGTCAGTTATTGGTTGCTTCTTTTACTGTCGGAGAGACGTATTTTTTAAGAAATTCAAGTCATTGGAATGCTTTAAGGAATAACATTCTTCCCAAAATTATAAAAAAGAAGTTACTTCACAATGATACATCGCTGCGTATCTGGTCGGCCGGGTGTTCAACCGGTGAAGAAAGCTATTCTATTGCGATTATGATCAGTGAAAATATTCCTTACTATCAAAAATGGAATATTGAAATCATGGCAACTGATATCAATGAATCATCTCTCAATCATGCTAAAAAAGGCATATATACAGAAAATGCCTTTCGAGAAACCAAAGATGACTTTAAAAACAAATATTTTTCAAAAAACTGGGGAAAGTATAAAATTCATAGTCGTTTTCAGCAAATGATTACCTTTGAACAAATAAATTTGATAAGCAATGGTTTTCCAAAGCATTATTCATGTTTTGATATCATTTTTTGCAGAAACGTTCTCATGTATTTTTCTTCAAGCATTGCAGAACGTATTGTAGGAAATATTTACAATACGTTGAACGATAAAGGATACTTATTTTTAGGGCATGCTGAAAGCCACATTACAAAAAACTTAAAGTTTAAACCTTTGTCCTTTGATAACGCAATTGTGTATCAGAAACAAAAAAAACAACCTGTGCAATTTTGTTCAAAAACAGTGAGAGTAAATCAAGAACCAAAACAGGTTCAACACCATCCTTTTAATTATTTAAAAACTGAAACAAGGAATCAATATCAAAACAATCTGAGTAGTAAAAACTATTTTCATGAGGCCCTAAACTTGTATAGCATCGGAAAAATTGATGATGCCCAGAATATGCTGAACAAAAATGCCCAAAATCAAACGTTATATAGTTTACTCCTGGTTGGTTTAATCTATATCTACAAAAAAGATTTGGAAGCCGCTCAAATTATTTTTAACGAAGCTCGGATGATTCATGACCTTACTCCTGAAACCTATATGCTGGGTGCCATGATTCATGAAGAAATGAACAGGATTTCAGAGGCAATTCAAGGGTGTCGCAATGCAATTTTTTTGGATCAAACTTTTTTCTATCCTCATTTTCGCCTGGGAGAAATGTATCGTAACATGGGAGATATGGAGCAAATGCAAAAATCATATCAAAATGCTTTAAAAATCCTTCATGTAGATCATTCAAACCGGTTTAAACTATTTTGTGTGGGCTATAATAAAGAGTTTTTGGAAGATTATCTCAAAAGTATTGAATCATTATGAAAAAACGCATGACAACCATAAGTCTTTCAAAAGAGCTGGAATCTTTGAAACAAGGCTTTGATTTCGATCAAACAAAACCATTTAAATATGAAGTAAAAAATCAATTTAAATACATTGTTTTTTATATTTCTCAAGAACAGTATGCATGGCCATTGTCACATCTCAAAGAAATTGTTTTAAAACAGGAAATTGTGCCGATTCCTGGAAAGTGTGATTCATTATGCGGTGTATTTAACTATAGAAATCAAGTTATGCCGGTCATAAATTCATATTACTTGTTAGGGCTGAGTACAGTTAATGATATGGAAAAAAAGAATATTTTGATGGTGACAAAAGGTTTATCCATTGAATCTGCCATACCCATTGACAGTCTGGTTTCCATGATTTCAATTTCAGAAAGCGATATCAAGCCGAGACCCATATCTTTGAGCAGCGACATTGCTTCGTTTATTAAAGGAGAAGTAATTGTAGATAACCAATTAATTACAATTCTATATCCTGATGCTTTTATTAAAGGATAACAATTATGACGAGAAACATGTATATACAAGTGATGATCATCTGGTTAATCATTTTTTTAGCCAATGTGTCAGCCAATGATCATATCAACATCGGTTTAAACTATCCAAAAACAGGCCCATACTCTGTTCAGGGATTGGATCAACTTCGTGCAGCAAAACTGGCAGTATCTGAAATTAACAATAGCGGCGGCATTATGGGAAAACAAATCAGATTAATTGTGAGAGATTCAGCATCAAGCCCTGAACAAACACGAAAAAATATTATTGAAATGATTAAAAAATATCATGTCAAAATGATTTTTGGCGGCTCTTCCAGTGCTGTTGCCATTGCTGCGGGTAAAATTTGCCAGAAAGAAAAAGTTCTTTTTTTTGGAACATTGACCTATTCCACCACAACGACTGGGATTCATGCCCATCGACATACATTTCGTGAATGCTATAACAGTTGGATGGGTGCGAAAGCCATAGCGACATACTTGAAAGAACATTTCAATAATAAACGATATTTATATATTACAGCAGATTACACCTGGGGGCACAGCACTGAATTATCCATGCGAAAGCTCACTGATACTGAAAATAAAAAGTATCACATTGGCCTCAAAATTCCTTTTCCAAACGCGAAAGAATCGCATTTTAGAAGATCTCTGGCGTTTGCCAATATGATTGCTCCAGATGTTTTAGTGCTGGTTCTATTTGGAAAAGATATGGAAAATGCCATTCGATTGGCAACATCAATGGGAATGAAATCTAAAATGCAGGTGGTCGTTCCCAATCTGACCTTAGGAATGGCCGAAGGCGGAGGGCCTAAAGTCATGGAAGGTGTTATTGGCGCGCTGCCCTGGTGCTGGAAGGTTCCATTTAAATATAATTATGAAAAAGGCAAACAATTTGTAGAAACATTTGTCCGATTTTACAATCGCTATCCCAGCACATCAGGTGCATCAGCATATACCATCTTGTATGAATTTAAAAATGCGGTTGAACGCACACAGTCTTTTTATCCAACCCATATCATTTTAGCCCTGGAAAATCATAAATACCAGTTGCTCAAGGATGAACAAATGTGGCGAAAATTTGATCATCAATCCATTCAATCAGTTTATGCTGTTAAATGTAAGGCAAAAAAGCATGTGTTAAGGGACGCTTTTAAACAAGATTATTTTGAGATTATTAATCGTATTTCAGGTATTGATGCCGCCAGAACACGCGAACAATGGAATCGAATTCGTTTGAAAGCAGGAAAGTCAATAAATCTTGAAGGTTTATAATATATACATTTTTTATAACGAATAATAGGAGAAATTTTTCATGTCAAAAAAACCCTTTATTTTGAGTTCAAAAAAAATTGAAAAAAAAATATATTCCAGGCTGTTGCTATCATTACTACCGATGCTTGCAATGGTTGTAATGACCTACCATACTTCAAAAAATTTACCAGAAAACAATAAAATTATTCTACAACTCATCAGTGAAAATGGCGCAAATGAGATCAAACGTTTTTTGCAGGTACAAAGAGAAATATTTAATCACTGGATTCAAAACGATATTTTTGGCATGAGCATTGAATTCCAGACCTTTGATGAACTTCAGAAACATTTTAATCATTTACAACAATCCTATCGTATTTTCTCTCATTTATTGTTAACTGATGTTACAGGCAAGAAAATAATTGACCTAACCGGTGATAAAAATGCTCAGTTAAGCAGCCAAACGATATTAAATCTTATTGAGGAACATAAACATTTTAAAATATTTGAACATTATGTATGCAAGAATAGAAATCCAAATAATGCGTGTCAGTATACATGCATCTTTGGGTTTCAAACAATGGATACCAATGGCAATCATAATGGATATTTTCTGGCAGCCATAGACTGGTCAAGAATGCATACAGTCGTTAAAGGAATACATGATGAAATCAAGCAAAAAGGTTTTGAAAATGCGCGGATGGCTTTGATCGAACTTGAAACAGGACGTCCAATCAGTCAATCCAGTTTTAAAATGAGCAAAAACAAGATATTTAATGAGAAGGCTTTGGATTTATGGATTCGGGAAGGAAAAAATCAATCTTTTCAAAAACTGCTCATTGATAATCAAAACCATTATGTATCGTTTCTTTCAGTGGACCCTGCTGAAATCCCTTATCCTTCATATGAAAGTCATTTGTGCCTGGCGGTATTTGTTCCAGAAAAATCAATTATGACTGAAAGACGAACCATTGTATTTATATCAGCGCTTTCTGCGTTCATTTGCTCACTATTCGTTATACTTGTGGGTTTTTTAATTATTAGAGGTGTTAAAGGGCCTTTGGACCTTGCAGTGGCAGAAATCAATACCGCATCTGAGGAATTAAAGATTGCGGCCAAACATCAACTTTCAAATACAGCCAATCAGGTAACATCAACGTCAGAATTGAATACCAATATTGAAGAACAGGTTGCATCATCAAGACAACTGGCAGATATTGCATATAATTTTGTTGCTGCTGCTGAGGCAACCAATACATCAGCAAATCTGGGGAAGAACTCATTGGAAAATACTGTCAGCGGTATTGAAATTATAAAAACCCAGGTGGAAAAGATTGCTGAGAATATGTTATCGCTCAACGAAAAAACGCAACAAATGAGCCTTGCGCTGGATATTATCAATGAACTGTCTGCACAAACAACGATTCTGTCCTATAATGCGACCATTGAAGCTGTTGGCGCTGGTGATGCAGGAAAACGTTTCTCCGCAATCGCCGAACAAATCATGAAACTGGCCAATAAAGCGACAGAATCTACTAAAGATATCAGTGTTCTGGTTGAAGACATCCAGAAAGGAGGCAATAAGACAATTCTGACGACTGAGGATGGCATTAAATCTGTTGAAAATGGCATGCAAATGATACTTGAAACTGTTGATCATTTTGACAGCATACAAACATCAGCCGATCAAAATTTAATTTCTGCAAAAGAAATGGACATGACCATATCTCAACAAAAACTCGCAATTGAACAGGCAGCAGATGCCATTCGTAATATTCAAAATGCGGCTGAAGATGTTAAAAACAGTTCAGAAGAAACCCTTCGTACTGCAGAACAAATGCTCAGTATGTCACGAAAACTTGCGGAATTATAATCTATTCTATTGGAATCATTTTATGGAAGATGAATTAAAATATTTTAAAATTGAAGCAGAAGAAATTCTCGAAAATATGACGAAGGATTTGTTGTCTCTGGAAAAAGAACCTGACAATTTTGACTTGATCAATACCTTATTCAGATATGCCCATACCCTAAAAGGTGCAGCCAGTGTTTTTAATCTTCGCGTAACGTCCTCACTGTTTCACTTGATGGAAGATATGCTGTCCATTAATCGGAAGACAAAAACCATTCATTCTGATGATATTACACTACTTTTAGAAGCTGTTTCTATATCTGAGAATATTCTTGAGGCCTTGAAACAGGGGCAATCAGAAAATGATATTGAAACCCTGGAGATATTCCAAAAACTCAATGCCTACGTTAAAAATCAAGAACATAAAAAAGAAAACCATCCCTCTGATTCAAATCATTTGAACAAATCGACACAAAAAACATCCTCTGAAAATAAAAAAAAAGATACTCCTCTCAAAAGTGAAGACATTGAACAAGTTGCAAATCAATCTTCCTGCATCTTACAAACAAAGACTGATTCTATAAATGTGAGAATAGAAACGCATGATATTGACCGCCTGACCAATCTTTCCAATGAACTTCTGATCAATAATGCGAGAATGAAAGATATTTTATCTGAAATAAAACGTCTTTCAAGCACTGAAAAGTCAATTGGAAGAATGTGTGAAAATGAAATTGAAAAGCTTGAAAACAGCATGGAACGTGGCCGCATTTTTTTAAAAGAAATCAGTGATATCATTATGACAGCCCGATTAATTGCCATTGGAAATCGGAAATTCTTTTTTGAAAAAATTGTGAGAGATCTATCTGTTAAAATTAGTAAGAGCGTAAAATTTACCCTAACCGGTGAAGAAATGCTTATTGATAGAGATCTATTTGAACACCTGCGAGAGCCTATTTATCATATTCTCAGAAATAGCATTATTCATGGTATCGAAAGCAGCAATCAACGAAAGCAGAAAAAGAAAAACGAAGTCGGTTCTATTATGCTTGTATTTGAAAAACAAGGTGATTTACTTCATATTCAATGCATTGATGATGGGCGCGGACTGGACCCTGAAAAAATCAAAAAGACCGCAAAAGAAAAGAATATTTATAACCATGCAATTATTGATGAAATGAGTGATCAAGAAGCCTTATCCCTAATTTTTGCTCCGGGCTTTTCAACCGCTGAAAGTATCACCGAATATGCGGGCAGAGGGGTGGGAATGGATATTATCAAAAATACCATTACAAACCTCGGCGGTTTTATTCAGCTTGAATCCCAGATTGATCAATTTACGACCATTTCAATAACACTTCCAGGATCAGTGAATTTAATTGATACCTTTATGGTCAGGGTGTCCAACCATAATTTATTGTTTCCTTTAAAAAATGTTGCACAGACCCGAATTGTATCTTTGGATGAGATTTCTTTTGAAGCAGGTTCTCAAGTGATTATGTTTCATAATGTACCGGTTCCATTACTGCATCTTTCAAACTTACTTCAAATAGAAAGCCAGCCTGAAGAAGTAAAAAAATTCAATGTTATTATTATTAAAGATCAGCAAAATTATGCTGCCCTGATTATTGATGAATTTTTTGGAAAAAAGGAAAGTATTGTCAAACCTCTGGAAGGTGCCTTAGATAGCATCAAACATTTAAGATCTTCAACCATTTTGGAAAATGGACGTCCTGCTTTTGTTATCAACGTTGCCCATATTTTCGAGCAAATTCGAAGTGTATCTCGAAAAGAGGTTTTAGCAAAAGTATCTATTCCAGAACAACCTGCCAACATACTGGTTGTAGATGATTCATTGACTACAAGAACACTGATCACAAATATTTTACACGAAAAAGGGTATCAGGTTAAATATGCAAAGTCAGGATTTGAAGCCATTGAACTGATTGCTGTCTATTCCTTTCAATTGATTGTTACTGATATTGAAATGCCTGAAATGGATGGATTTGAACTATCAAAACACATTAGAAGTACAGATACTTATGAAAACGTTCCAATTATTATTTTGTCATCCCTTTCTGATGACACAATGAAGCGTAAGGGAATCGCTGTTGGCGCAAATGCCTATATTGTAAAAAATAATTTTGATAAACATCAATTTTTAAATACAGTGGAAAGTTTAATATGACAGATAAGAACAAAAAAATAAAATTGCTTGTGGTTGATGATTCTCTCACAATCAGAAATTTGGTCTGCACAACGTTAAAGGAGGAACCTGATATTGAAATTATAGGTGAAGCAAAAAATGGAAAGGAAGCGGTGATCAAAGCCAGAACCTTAATGCCCGATGTTATTTTGATGGATATTATCATGCCGGTTATGGATGGCCTTGAGGCGACAAAATATATCATGCAGACTGCACCTTCAGCAATCGTTCTTCATTCTGCTTCAAAGGAAACTGAGGTTCGATATAAAATCTGGGATGCAATTTCTGCCGGCGCCCTGGATACAATTAACAAAGAAAATGCATCAACACATTCAGATAAATGGAAACATCAATTAAAAACAACCATTCGGGCGGCATCACGCATGAAACGTTTTTCAAGCATGAACGTCGAATTTTCAAAAAAAGAACAATCAGCTTATACGAAAAAAAAAAGAAAATATAATTTACTGGCTTTTGGCGTATCTACAGGCGGCCCTGCAATTATTTCAAAAATATTAAAATCCTTTCCACAAAATTGTAATGTGCCAATCCTTCTGGTTATTCATATGTCCAGCACTGGCACAGATCGCTTTCCTGAATGGTTGTCTCAAAAATCGGGTATTGATGTTGCTTTTGCTAAAAACCAAATGAATATCTTTGATTATAAAGGCGCTGTATTGCTTGCACCGCATAATCAACATATGGAAATCAAAAATCAGAGAATTCGATTATTTCAATCCGAACCCGTCAATTTTTGTATGCCTTCTATTGATGTTCTTTTTTTCTCTTTAGCAAATAATGTTTATGTAAAACCTGTTGCAGTCTTGTTAAGCGGGATGGGTAATGATGGCGCAAAAGGATTGAAAGCCATTCATGACAATGAGGGGTACACCATTTGTCAGGATGAATCAACATCCGCTGTTTTTGGTATGCCCAAAGCCGCGATTGAATATAACGCTGCTGATATTGTTTTGGCGGATCATGAAATATCCAAGCATATTTTTTCATTGCCTGGTATGAATAACTCTTCACTTTGAGTTTGCGTATACTCTTTTCAATATGTTCAATTATTTTTGACGAAGCACATGCTAATCTCTTGCAGAAAAATCTAGATGTGTTGGATAAAAACATAAAATCATAGACGTCCCCTTTTTTTCAGTAAAAATAAAAATTTTGAAAAAAAAATCTTTTCTTGGCAAAAATTCGAATAATTTGGGTATGTATTTTATAAAAAGCGATTTAGTGACACAGGCAAAATGAAAAACGTTACGCTCCATCGTGGGAACGAACTCTGCGACGCTCCAGCGTCGCATAAACTTGGCGTGTACAAAAAAAAGGAGTATTTTTATGAAAAATATCTGTTTAATTATTGTTTGTTTGATGTGTTCAGCGTCAATTCCAGGAGAATCATTTTCAGATGAGTTTTTAAAATATGATGCATTTAAAGACAATTTTCATAATGTCTTTGGTAATTATAATGCTAGAGAGGCTCTATTTCCAGTAAATAACTCTGATATTTCAAGGCAATTTATCTTTCCCTGTCTAACATTTTACAATCGCATTTATCGTTCTCAGAATTTAGCGGATTATACAATATTTGCAGAATGCCTTGACAAGGGAAGATGCGATACATGCAGCAAAAA
>Ga0272440_1000442_pt1 | contig 35131 bp, 26 predicted proteins | sample SSMMMBAug17_FD_192440 | JGI IMG/M metagenome (GOLD analysis project Ga0272440, IMG submission 192440) | Marine sediment archaeal communities from Little Sippewissett salt marsh, Falmouth, MA, United States - SSM-MMB-Aug17 | ecosystem: Environmental > Aquatic > Marine > Wetlands > Sediment ... | reverse complement strand
CAACAACTGCCAGCAGTACATTTGCCATTACGATTAATGAAGTAAATGACCCACCATCATTTACTGCCGGTGGAAATCAGGTTGTTGTGGGTAATGTAGGTAATATGCAGGTTGTTGAGAATTGGGCCACAAATATTTATCTGGGACCATCAGATGAAGAAACAAAACAATCGGCAACCTTTATTGTTGACGCTCAGAAAGATGAGTTGTTTGAAAGTGGGCCAATTGTTACCGCAGATGGTACACTCAAGTATACCCCAATTGAAAAAGCATATGGAGTGAGTGTTGTAGAGGTTACGCTTTCAGATGGTGGCGATGATGACAATGCAGCAGAAACAAGCGAAATGTATACATTTACCATAGATATTTCATCCATTAATGATCCGCCAAGCTTTACAAAAGGAAATGATATTACTGTTGAAGAAGATTCTAACTATACGTGTATTGCTGATTGGGCAACAGATATTACACCAGGCCATCAAGATGAAATGGAGCAAAATATTGAATTTTCTATTACAGCGACCAATGCAGGTATATTCAGTGTGCCACCAGCCATTCAGTATACCCAGGGCGAAACAACAGCAGATCTGGTCTTTACAACTGAATCGAATGCCAATGGCACAGCCACTCTGTATATTACCATGAAGGACAGCGGCGGCACAGTCGATGGCGGCAGCGATACTTATACTGTTCAGACAGTAACGATCACTATTACACCAGTAAACGACAAACCATCATTTGTAAAAGGAAATGATCAACACGTTAAAGCAGATAATCAGTTAAGAACAGTTGACAACTGGGCCACTGAAATTAAAGCTGGACCGGGTAATGAGGATCAAACCGTTTCTTTCAGCCTGAATGCTGATCCAGATATATTTTCTACAGATCCTGCAATTGATAATAATGGCACTTTAACATACAGGCCATCAACAACAACAGGAACATCAACAGTAACTGTTACTCTAACAGATGAAGATGGCGCGTTTACCAGTAAAACATTTACCATAGAAACAACTGCGACCGCACCACCAACAATTGGTGCAATTGCGGATCAACATCTGGCACAGGATACACCATCAAATCAGATACCTTTCGAGATATCATATGATGCAAATCTGGCTGGCAGTGTTCAATTGACGCCAACTTCATCAAACCAAACGTTGATACCGGATGATTACATAATTATAGAAAGATCTGGTTCAGACTGTACATTAACTCTCAGTCCAACAACTGGAGAATATGGTGCAGCAGCGATTACCATTGAAGTGGGCGATGGTATCAGTGCAGATTCAGAGTCTTTTACAGTCAATGTATATCAACGACCTGAGGCAATGATTTCTGTTGCATCAGGGATTTATTCAGCTACAAATGGAACTGTTCCCTTATCTGTTCAGTTTACGCCAACAATAAATAGCAATCCCAGTGAAATCACAGGCTGGTATTGGGAGTTTGGTGATGGCTTTACAAGTGAGAAACAAACACCCCTTCATACATATATTTTGTCTGATGAGGGGGATGTATCTTACTACACAGTGACACTAACTGTTTCAGGTTTGGGTGGATCATCTACAGTATCCGAATCCAGCTATATTACTGTTAATGCATTGAAATATGTAGATTTTACTGCCACCAGCACAAGTGGTGTCTTTCCATTAACTGTATATTTTACTGATATATCTGTCAATGTTGATGGAACACAGCAATGGGATTTTGGTGATGGCTCTACTGATCACTCTGGGGCGTCATCAATCTCACATATCTACAATGAGCCCGGTTTATACACTGTTACATTGAATATTGATACATATGAAAAGGTTGAAGCCTCTTTTGTGAATGCTTATGGCCTGACTATTACGGGCACAGTGAAAGGACAGGGCGGAGAAAATATTGAAAATGTTATGGTTGATGTTCATTCATCCAGGAATGTCTTGCTAGGTAGCGCAGTTACAAATGATCAGGGCGTATATGCAATTACAGATCTGCCTGCAGCTTCAGGATTAATTGTATCCGCCTGGCCAGCATATACCATGACAGAATATATGTACCAATATTACAATGGAAAAGAAACGAGAGCTTCTGCAACACCTGTGTCTACTTTAGATGAAGAATCTATTCATTTTGAACTGGCAAATGCACCGAAAAATGCAATCAAGGGGCGAATTGTTGATGTCAACACCAATGGTTTACCCAACCTGATTGTAGAAGCATACTCAAAATTACTGGATTTCTATAAATCAACAATATCTGATAGTGAGGGTTTTTACACCCTGACGGCATTGAAATCAGGGACAGACTATGTTGTATCAGTTTTTGACGATCGTTTTGCTACTGATTTCTATTACAATACTGATAATAAGATTGTTACAAGCAGAGCCAATGCAACGCCGTTGACACCATCTGATCCAGCACTTGAAGACAAAGATATTACGATTGGTCTTGTTAATACCATCTATGGTCAGGTGAAGGACGATACTGGGCAATCCCTTGCCGGTATTTGGGTGCAGGCTCAAGATATCGATGATGTTTACAATACCAGAAGCGTTTACACAGATGAAGCCGGTAGGTATACATTCACAGGCCTTTTTGATGTGGCTCATTATGTAGAGGTATTGGCCATAGATTATCCTTATCAGGCCTATTCATTGGCAACAAGCAGGGCAATGGCAGAATCGGTATCAATCAATGAAACCCATATTGATTTTGTCCTGAGTACTGGCAGTAATATTCATGGTCGTGTGACCAATAACAAGAATGTCATGCTCAATAACGTGATGATTTATGCAATATCGGATTCAACCGATGTATATGCATCAACCAGTACCAATGAAGCAGGACAATATACACTCACGAATCTGCCCTTTGCCACAGACTATGTCGTGTATGCAGACTCTGGCGATTATCCAATCCAGTACTTTGATACTGTCGATAACCGCAATGATGCCCAACTTGTTGACTTAACATATGGTACGGTGAGAAATGTTAATTTTGTTCTGAACAAAGGCCCGATTATTCGTGGTAATGTCCGTATCAATGACAGCACGACATCAGCCGGACAGGGCATTATGGTGAACATTTTCTCAGAAAGCACACAGACAGGCGGCACTGTCTCTACCGATGCCAATGGCGTGTTTGAAATTGCCGGATTGAATGCTAATGCTGCAGATTACGTAATTTCCATCTGGGAGCCGGATTATTTGCCCGCATTCTATAACAGTTCTGCTGTCAATACGACAGTTTACGTGATGGCTGATGCTGAAGAAATTGCACCATCTGAGGTCTATCGCAACATTGTCTTGAAAGAAGGTCATACAGTTTGTGGTCATGTTTCGACAGTTGATAACAGTGTTGTAGAATCCTTCAGTGTTGAATTCTGGTCGTCAGCCACCAATGGATATGCGTTCACACAGGTAACAGACAATACCGCGGCTGAGGCGAATTACTGTGTGAAAAATGTCCTTTCCGGCACTTATGAAGCGCAGATTCAAGCAGATGGATATGCCGATCAAACAGGTAATATAACTGTCAGTGGCAATCGCTCTGATGTTGATTTTGTTCTTGATTTACCATCCAGAGCAATCGGTGGCACTGTTTTTAACATGGGGTCTGGCAAGCAGGTTCAAATTAGTGCCTGCTCTGATTCACTTATGATTGGAAAATGTAAATCAGTCAGTGTCAGCGGCAATGGTGATATTGGATACACCATTAATGGTTTGAAACCAGCCACTGATTATGTGGTGGAACTCATGTCTGCCAGTTATCCAGATCAGGTTTATGATGGCCAGACTCAGTTATCAAATGCCACTAAAGTGAATGTCAAGAGTACCAATAAATCTGGTATCGATTTTACCATGCCTGATAACGTTCCTGAAATATCTGGGAAAGTAACATTCCCGGACTCAGGCGCTGTCAGTGGAGACAGTGTTGCGGTTCAGGCCATTTCTGATAATGGCACATCGGGCAGCACAATAGTTACATTTAATGGAGCAAAAGTTGTCAGTTACCGTATCACCGGTTTGAGTGCAGCCACAGATTACAAGGTATTGGTCTGGTCCAGCAATTATAAAACGCAATATTTTGATAATGTATTTACCAAATCAGATGCAGCGCTGGTCAATACAGCTGATGACCAGGCCGATAATGGGATCAATTTTGTATTAACCACCGGCAGACAAATAACAGGCCAGATTTTTCAATCGAATGGTCAGCCAGTGGGTGCTGGAGTTTATGTTGAGGCCCAATCCATTGGCAATGTCAATGCCTGGTCCAGTACGACAACTGAAGATGATGGTACATATCTGATAGGTGGCCTGGATGCACGTTCGGATTACATTGTTTCTGCCAAGAAAACAAATGTTCCAAAAGCTTACTACAATAGTACTGGCAGTGTTCAAACAAAGGCTTTGGCAGAAAAGGTGAACTTGATTGACGATGATGCTGAAAACAAAGATATTACCATTCAGACGGGTTTTAGTATACAGGGAACAGTAAGGGATACTCTGGGAAAAAGCATTTTTGGCGTCTGGGTGAGCGCGTCTTCGGAAACAAAGGATGTTGGCAGCGGTGTTTATTCTGCCCTTGATGGCTCATTCAACATCAAGGGATTGCCGGCTGCAAACGATTATGTCGTCAAAGCGATCCCTCAACCAGGGCAAATCTATATTAAACAAACGAAAACAGGCATTACTGCTGGCGCAACCGGGCTGAATTTTATTTTGAAACAAGGATTCACCCTGGCCGGATCGGTCATGGCTGAAACCACAGGTAATCCAATTAAACGTGCGGAAGTGTTGCTTTCATCTACTGCTAATGATTATTACTACAAAGGCGGGCTTGATGCTGATGGGCAGTTTGAGATTGGTGGCTTATTGGCGGGGTCAGATTATGTGCTGACAATCAAGCCGGATACATCCATATCGTATGTCAAAAAGACTGAAAAATTTAGCATTAATGCAAATCAATTGAATAAGTTGATTTTTCTGGCACGATCTGTTCAGATTCAGGGAAGCGTTCAGTTGGCTGATGGCTCACCGGTGAACAATGCATGGGTATCAGTATTCTCATTAGATAGAAATACCAGTGCAAACGATTGGACCGATACGAATGGGGCATTTGCAATCACCAACATACCTGATGCAACAGATTACGTTCTCACAGTTTCTCATGCAGACTATCCGGAAATACAAAAGGAAGTTAGCATTGGTGAAAATATAGTGATTACACTGGTTAATGGTGGAAGAATTACCGGACAGGCCAGAAGCGAAAGTGGGCCATTGCCAAATGTTTTTGTTGAATTGTGGTCTGAGTCCTTGCCAATACTTAAAAACGTGATGACTGATGCGAATGGCAATTTTGTCTTTACCGGTGTCCCATTGACCAAGAATGGGTTTACAGTCTCAGACTATGAAATCACTGTTGATGGCGATACTGTGGGTTATCCTGATAAAACCAAAAAAGGCTTAAAAGCTGGCGATTCTGTGATAATTACGCTTGAAAGAACGTTGGAAAATGAAATTAATGGCACAGTGAGTGATGTTGATGGAACATTGATGCCAGCCGGGGATAATGTTACTGTTTACGTGTATACCGAAACCTGGGATTATGTCAAAGCTGTTGCTGTCGCATCTGATGGCACAGCAGCATTTAATATAACCGGATTGCAGGCTGGAGAAAAATATTATCTGGCTTTTTACTATGCCGCTGATGGTACAATGGAATATGATCTATATCGAACAGCACAGAATATTCCATTTAAACTCAGTAAAGATATCTGGTAAATTTTAAAACAATGCTTGAAGGCATATTCGATGAAAAAATCTGATAACGCACAGTGCCTCCTCGCTATCTGTAAAACTTAGACATTCTCCAAAGTGCATTATTAAGTTTTACCTGATGTTGTAAGGCGAAAAAAATGCCCCGGATTTGCAATTGCTGAATCATTGAAAATACTGATTTTATGCGATGAAAAATGGGGCATTATTATTTTACGAGTCTTGTAGATGAAGCCTCTGTCATTGAAAAATGTAGCGATGGTGGAAAAGCGATGTCTATATATAGAAAATATCATTTAGAAAATCCTTAAAAAGAATAAAATCGTAATGCTAATATAATAAATAACGAAAACACATTAAAAGGAAAAGCGTTATTAATGTATCTTTATTAAATTTCGGGGGTATCCAGATACTGGATGGAGTCTCAAATCTTTCGATTTGGGCGTCAGTTATCTTTTAATTTTTTTTTACTCACAAATCTAAAGATTTGGGAGGGACTCCAACCTTACTCCGAAATTTCAAGAAGATACCAATTAACGCCTAATCCAGGGAGGAAATATATGAAACAAATCAAATTATTCTGTCTGTGTGTAACACTATTACCTGTTATTACGCTACTTATGATTTCAAGTAGTTGGGCTACAGTAAGTGCGGTCAATATTACCGGATGTACACATAATGAAAATGAACCCAAAGCATTGACTCAAATAACTATTAGCTGGTCATATGCCAATGAATCAATTGCAGATACTGTTACTTGCTTTTATTATCATATAGGGATTGAATCTGAGTACACTCTGACAGCAACTAATGGTACACAGTTAGATAGTAGTAAAAACTCACTTCAAATTCCAAAGGAAGAGGGAAATTACTATTTTTATATTGCAGGATACAAAACATATAATGCGCCAATACCCCCTCCAGAGATGGGAACGGTAACCACATATGGCCCAATTAAAATTGATACAACGCCACCAGAAAATGTCGAGGTGAATGGACCAAACCTTACAACTCAAGAGGAGATACTACTGGGGATTGGAGCTGATGAACAACTTGATCAGGTGTGTATCTGCGAAACTGCGTATGGAATTTGTAATGATTGGAAGTCATTGTCCACACCTCAGCATAGCTATTTATTAAAACAGGGTGAAATGCAATATTCACTAAAAATTCAGGTGATGGATATGGCAGGTAATGTTGCCAATGCTGATCCATTCGATATTACCTATACAACAGATGAGGATATCATCATGGCATCATACACATCAGTGCCCACCTTAACTCAGTGGGGATTGATTTTCTTTTTGAGTTTGCTGATTTTTATTGGCGTAAAGACAACAAGACGAGTAGTACTTTCTGTATAGTACGAATTGATAAATTAATTGGGGGGAATTAATTCATGACACAAACAAGTATTAATTATCCCTCAAAAAACTTATTCTCTATATTGCAACATTTAGGGAAGGGCTGAAAATAATTTTCCCATTTTTAATGATCTTTTTTAATATCATGGTTCAGAAACGAATCAATAAAATCTGTTTAACTTAAGATCATTCAGTCGTCATTTTATTCTTGCCGCCGATCATAATGAGAAAAATGCGGGGAAAATGTACCTCGTCCTTGTGTAAAGGACCTGAGCGATGTTGCATAGCCAAAAATATTTGATAATGGGACAATGGTCTTGATAACTTGAATGCCTTTCCGAGATTCAATATCCAAAATTTTGCCATTACGTGCATTGATATCCCCAATAGCGTCGCCCATAAATTCTTCAGGTACGATGACTTCAACTTTCATTATCGGTTCAAGCAGAAAGGATTGTCCCTTTATCAGGCCTTCTTTACAGGCCATTGAGGCGGATACTTTGAAAGCCAATTCAGTGCTTTGAGATTCCTTAATCATGGCACCTTTTAATTCTACACCAACATCAAGAACAGGGTATCCCATGACAACACCACTTTCAAGAGATTCTGTCACACCCTTTTCAATAGCAGCGATAAACGTTTCAGGAAATTTGTCGTCAGATAAACATGATGAAAAGCTATTTCCAGTACCTCGTTTTAAAGGGGTAAGTTTGAGGCGTGTTTTTGCATAGTGGAATTGTCCACCGATATCTTTCTCAAAAACTGCATCCACTTCAACTTCAGTTTCAATACTTTCCCTATACATTACCTGGGGTTTACCGACGCGTACATGTGTGTTGAATTCACGTTCCATTCGACTGACCATTACTTCAAGGTGTAATTCCCCCATTCCGGAAATAATGGTTTGACCGGTATCCTCATCTTCAAAGGTTTTGAATGTTGGATCTTCCATGCTAAGCTTATTTAAAACATCAGATAGTTTATCTTCATCAGAATGTAATTTAGGTTCAATAGCTGCTGATATAACAGGTTCATAACTATCAATATTTTCAAGTATAATAGGATGTTCCGGTTCACAGAGGGTTTCACCGGTGCCGGAAACTTTCAAACCCACTACACCGACAATTTTTCCGGGGCCCGCCTCTTGAATACGTTTGCGTTTATTTGCGTGCATTTCAAGAATGCGAGACAGCTTTTCTTTTTTGTTTTGAACAGAATTTAAAACATCTTGTGCTGTTTTCATTTTTCCACTGTAAACTCGAACAAATGATAATTTTCGTCCTTCCAACATGGACACTTTAAAGATTAAAGCAGTTAGTGCGCCAGATTCATCAGGAGGACAAGGAATTTCTTTACTGGTCTGTGGCGATAAGCCATGTAATGGAGGTATATCATAGGGGGATGGTAAAAAATTGACGATGCCATCCAGTAAGGGTTGAATTCCCTTATTTTTTAAGGCTGAGCCACACATGATTGGCACACACTTTAGTTGAATGGTCGCCTTACGGATTGCGGCGAGCAGATCGGTTTCAGATATCTTTTCTTCAGCAAGGTAAGCTTCCATAATTTTATCATCAAAATCTGCAAGGGATTCAATCATTTTTTCCCTGAATTCATTTGCCATGTCATACATATCATCCTGAATCTGAACACAAGTGAACGTGCTTCCTAAAATGTCATTGTCCCAACTGATTTGCTGCATATGAATCAGATCAATAATTCCTGAAAATTTGTCTTCTGCACCAACCGGTAACTGTAGTATCAGTGGAGATGCTTTCAGTCGATGTTGAATCATGTCGATCACATTGAAAAAATTGGCCCCAATTCGGTCCATCTTATTAATAAAAGCAATTTTGGGAATGTGATATTTATCAGCTTGATGCCAGACAGTTTCCGACTGAGGTTCTACACCACCCACCGCACAAAATACACCGATTGCACCATCAAGAACTCTTAAAGAACGTTCAACTTCTATTGTAAAATCGACATGACCAGGAGTGTCAATTATTTGAATTTCTTTGTTATTCCATTGACACGTTGTCACTGCGGATGTAATTGTGATACCACGCTCTTGTTCATCGGTCATCCAATCCATTACTGCTTCGCCATCATGGACTTCACCCATTTTGTGTGAGCGACCGGTGTAAAATAAAATTCGTTCTGATACAGTGGTTTTACCCGCATCAATATGTGCTATGATACCGATATTTCTTAAATTTTCTATGTGTTTCTTTTTTTTCATCTTACTATTAACATGTTGGTTGTATATGGGTTACGTATATCCAGGTGCCCTAAAAATGTATTTGCTTCTTGACCACCTATGATAAACTTGACCTGTTTGACTTCTCGCATATTTAACGTGAGAGTATTGACAATGGCATATATCGCTAATAATTCTTGAGTGACGCCTCCAGGAAAATGAGCAATAATCGTTTGTTTAAAATCAATATAAGCAGTTTGCGTGTCATTTTCAATATATACTGCACGTAAATTAGGATCCTCTGGTAAAACAGGGTTCAAATTATTATTCGATCCTTCAAATAAAGCATTCAGTAACGTATGAGCAAATTGGCAGGGACTTTCAGGGTGTGCAACGATTCGATCTTCAACTCTTAAGTATTGATCTGATTTATCTGCAAAGTAAAGATGAACCATTGTTTTGGATCGTTTCTGCCTTGCTATATTATTCTTTTTGTGCAAATTATTTGAAGTGTTCGTATTATCGGTAAGTTTCCATGTGTGAATGATTGTTGATACAACTTTTTCAGTGACTGTAATAAACTTTTCCATCCCATAATAGTATGTGACAGATAGAATTATTATTATGGATGCTAAAATGCCAGGCACAGCAATACCACAATAGTGAAGCACTTTTTTCATTAGTTCAAATTTTTATGTTCCTCTATGTATTGGGCAGCATCTAAGGCGGCAATACATCCCTCTGCTGCAGCAATAACTATTTGTTTTGCATAATTGTTACGCAAATCACCGATGGCATATAATCCTTTCAGCTTTGTCTGACATCGATCATCAGTGATAATGTAGCCTTCCGGTGTGCAACTTAGATCTTTTGGAATAATTGCATTATTTGGAATGTAACCAATAAAAATAAAGATGCCATCAATCTCAAGATTTTGAGTTTTTTCTGATTTTGTGCTTTTAATTTTCAGGGCATTTACAGATTGACCATTATCTAGAATTTCAATAGGAATGCTATTCCATAATATTTCGACCTTGGGCTCAGACACGATTCTTTTTTTAAGTATGGCTCCAGCGCGAAGTTCATCCCTTCTGTGTATTAAATATACTTTTTTTGCTAATTTTGCCAAATACAGTGCTTCTTCAACCGCTGTATCACCACCACCAACCACAGCGACTGTTTTATTTCGATAGAAAAAGCCATCACATGTGGCACAATATGATACTCCGCGACCATAGAGTTCACTTTCGCCTGGAATGCCCAGGTTGCGGCTGCGGCCACCACATGCCATTATGACTGCATGACTTTTATATCGTGTGCCATTGGTAAGAGTTACTTCGTAACCCGATGTATTGATCACATCTACTGATGAGACTTCTTGCTGTATTGTTTCTAAATCAAATTTTTTAGCGTGATCAAGAAATTTTTGGGAAAGATCAAACCCATTAATGCTTTCAAATCCAGGATAATTTTCAACCATATCAGTCATGGTCATTTGCCCACCAAAAGCACCTTTTTCAATGAGCAATGTTTTTAACGTTGCTCGCATGGCATATATTCCTGCAGTAAGACCGCCTGGGCCTCCGCCTATAATGATTAAATCGTAATCCATGACTTGCACCTTTTTCTTCTTTCATTTCAATCGTTTTTAATTAAATTGATGAATATTTATTTTCGACCACCAAATCGACGTTCTCGATTTTTATAATTCGTTAAAATAGATAAGTATTCCTTTTCAGAAAAATCTGGCCACATTGTTGGGGTGATAAAAATTTCAGAATAAGCAATTTGCCAGAGCAAAAAATTACTGATTCGCATTTCACCGCTGGTTCGAATTAATAAATCCGGATCAGGTAGTTCTTTTGTTGATAAATATTCTTGAAAATGATGATCAGTAATTTCATTTGGTTTTAACTTACCATTTTGGACTGCTGTAGCTATTTGTTTTGTTGCATTGACAATATCGTAACGTCCACCATAACTTAAGGCCAGGTTAAGAATCATCCCATTATTTTTTGACGTCGCATCAAGTGTTTCCTTGAGAGTGGACTGAACAAAATCTGGCAATCGGTGTATTTGACCAATGGTCATCAACCTGATATTGTTCTCTAGCATTTCAGTTTTTTCAGATTTCAAGAATCTTTTTAACAGATGCATTAATGCGGTAACTTCAGTTTTCGATCGTTGCCAGTTTTCTGTTGAAAAGGCATAAAGTGTTAACACCGGGATACCTAATTCTCGGGTGACTCGGGTAATTGTCCTTACAGTATCTGCACCTTTTTCATGCCCATAGGTTCTGTTACGCAATCGTTTTTTTGCCCAACGACCATTACCATCCATAATAATTGCAACATGTTTGGGGAGATCTGTATTCTGGTTCATTTTTTAACTCATTTATCAAAGCGCATATACATACTAAAATTCGAGAATTTCTTCTTCCTTCTTTTTGCATAGCGAATCTATTTTTTCTACGAATTCATTGGTCGTTTTTTGAACTTCATCCTGCCCTTTGAACATGTCATCTTCACTGATATCACCATCTTTTTTCATTGATTTAAGGGTTTCATTTGAATCACGTCGAATATTGCGGATGGAAATTTTTCGTTCTTCACCCATTTTATTTACTTTTTTAACCAATTCTTTTCTGCGTTCTTCAGTGAGCGGAGGTATCGAAAGCCTGATAATTTTGCCATCATTGGCTGGGGTAACACCAAGATCAGATTTTAATATTGCTTTTTCTATATCACCAATTACTGACGCATCCCAGGGTTGAATTGTAATCAGTCGGCTTTCAGGAACTGATAATGTAGCCATTTGATTGAGGGGTGTTCGCGTTCCATAGTAATCGACACGAATCCCATCTAGTAAAGACAGTGATGCCCTTCCGGTGCGAACTTTTTGTAATTCTTTGGTGAACCCCTCTTTTGATTGCTCCATTTTTTCTTTTGTTTCTTCATATACCATATCTAACATATTTTTTCTCCTGATTATGCGGCGATTCGCATTGTTGAGTATTATAATTTGTTTGTGTTTAAACCCAATTTACCGAGGTTAAAAATTCATTCACTCATTTTGAACCATGATCAGACAGGATAAGATAATTATATAACTAAAATACTGAAAAGTATTCATCTTCCTCAGTACAATTTGGGTTCAAGTCATTGATGGTCAAACTGTGTTAACCGGCAGTTTTGGTTTCACTCAATTTATTGATAGTTTGTTTTTGTAAAGTTCGTTCCCGGCAGGGGAACGAACTGTAGATATTTTAAAAAGTCAGGTCAAAAAAAAAATGAACATCGCGTTTTAGATGTTTCCAAAGTCGAAATAATGATGTTGAACCGAATAGCGCTCCAAAATGAATGTTACCGTCCAACTTTGTTTTTTCAGCTTTTGCATGTGAAAAAAAGTTGGACGATCATACCATAATTATAATCATAATCATAATTATGAGATATGTTTAAATAATAAAGAGAACTGATCCATGTCATATTCCGATTAACTATTTATAAATGTACCGACTGTCTGACCTGATATAAAACGATTGATACTTCCAGTCTCTTTTAGGCTTAATACTTCAAGGGGGAGTTTGTTATCCATTGCAAGGGATATAGCTGTTAGATCCATCACACGTAATTGTTTTTCAATCACTTCCCGATATGTAATTTTGTCAATTCTGTTTGCATGAGGATCTTTCTCAGGGTCACGATCGTATATACCATTCACTTTCGTTGCTTTGATCAGTACCTCGGCCTGAATTTCTTTTGCACGTAATACTGCGGCAGTATCTGTTGTAAAATATGGATTCCCAGTGCCCGCCGCAAATATGACAACCCTTTTCTTTTCTAAATGGCGCATGGCTTTTGTAAGAATGTAAGGTTCTGCAATTTCATGCATATGAATTGCTGTTTGTACTCTTGTTGCAACTCCTTTACCTTGAAGAATATCCTGTAATGCTAAACTATTCATGACTGTGGCGAGCATTCCCATGTGATCTGCTGATGTTCTATCCATGCCAAACGCTCCAGCTTTAACACCACGAAAAATATTTCCGCCTCCGACAACCAATGCAATTTGAACATCACGCAAATATACAGTTTTGATCTCCTCAGCGACATAGTCTAACATTTCAGGGCTTATACCGAAGGATAAGTCACCCATAAGTGCTTCACCACTTAGCTTCACGACAACTCGATGATATTTGGGCGTCACCTGCTATCCTCCTATTTGGTATCGAACAAATCGTCGGATTGTAATCTTTTCACCTGTTTTGGCAATGACTTCATTTAAGTAATCATTGATTGTCAGGTTTGTATCTTTAACATAGGGCTGATTCATTAAACAATTCTCTTCATAAAACTTTTTCACTTTACCTTCGACGATTTTCTCAACCACTTTTTCAGGTTTTCCAGTCTCTAAAGCTTGGGCGCGAAATATTTCTTTTTCTTTTTCAACAACATCGTCAGGGATATCTTCCGCAGTGACGCCAAGCGGATTTGCGGCTGCAATATGCATTGCGATATTTTTTGCCAATTCAGAAAAATCATCTGTTTTTGCAACAAAATCAGTTTCGCAATTCACTTCAACAAGCACGCCCAGTTTGCCGCCCATATGAATGTAAGGACAAATAAGACCTTCCTTGGTTTCCCTGTCAGCACGTTTTTTTGCGGTTGCAAGGCCTTTTTTTCTTAAGAACTCAACAGCTTTTGTCATATCACCATCACATTCTTTCAATGCAGACTTACAATCCATAATGCCTGCACTTGTGGTTTCTCTTAGCTGTTTGACCATTCCTGCTGTAATTGTTGCCATTATTAATCTCCTATTTATGGCTGTCATTCAATTCAGGTAAAATACCAGTCATGAATGCGTTTGTCATATATTAATTATTTAAAGTTACCAGTCGCCACAAATCAATTTTCTACCGGGCTATCAGAATTTTCAGCGTCGCTCGGAGCATCTGATAATGTAAGATCTGGTTTTCTTTTAATGACTTCGACAATAGATCCATCAGGACCTTCTATTGTATTATCTTGTGAAGGTTTTTCTGGTTTAGCCGTCTCTTTTTGATTTTTGGGACCTTTCACATTTTTACTTTTTGGGGTTGCGGTTTTTTCTTTATCTGATTCTGCCTGTTGTTTTTCATCAAATTTTTCACGACCTTCAATACAGGCATCCGCAATTTTTGATGTAATGAGTCGGATGGCGCGAATGGCATCGTCATTTCCAGGGATTGGATAATTAATTGGATCAGGATCACAATTTGTATCCACAATACTCACTACAGGAATATTCAGCTTAATTGCTTCGCGGACAGCAATGGCCTCATTTTTGGGGTCAACCACAAAAATAGCGCCCGGAATCTTTTTCATCCCGCGAATACCACCCAAGTTGTTATCCAATTTAATACGTTCTTTTTCCATCTTAAGACGTTCTTTTTTTGGAAACATATTAATGGAGCCATCGTTTTTAATATCATTCAAATAGTTGAGTCGATCAATCCCTTTTTTGATCGTTACATAATTGGTCAGCATGCCGCCCAACCATCGATTGTGAACATAAAACATTTCACAGCGATTGGCTTCTTCATAAATCGCATCCCGAGATTGTTTTTTCGTTCCGACAAATAAAACGCTCCGACCTTGGGCAGTAGTATTTATAATAAAATCGTAAGCTGTACGAAACATACGTACAGTTTTTTGAAGATCAATGATATAAATGCCATTCCGAGCCCCAAAAATATAGGGTTTCATTTTTGGGTTCCATCTTTTGGTCTGATGTCCAAAATGGACACCGGATTCCAACAATTCCTTCATTGTAACATAGGCCATTTGTGTTTAAACTCCTTTTTGGTTTTGTTCCGCCGCACCATGTGGCAATTCGTGTATTGCTTGTTTGCATTCAAACTTATATATAAGCACCTGAATGCTCTGGCATGCTGCGTGTGTATTATCAATCTAATATTGATTTTTATTTGAAAAACTTAAACTGGATTATCTAGCATAAAAAAAATAGATATGCAAGAAATTAAACTCACAATTATGACTTTTCACGATTTTTCAATCCATTTGATTGCCGCTTTTTTATTTTTAGGAAAGTTCTGAAAATAAGTTCCCCATGAAATAAATGTTTATTCAGTGTAATCATGGTTCAGAAACGAATCAACAAATATTGAATAATGAGAAACTTATTTTCAGAGCTTTCCTAAGTCTTTCACATAGAAGTTGAGCTTACAAATATTGCATTAGATCAACTGATATGATAAATCAATATTTAATGTTTGACTGTTCAAGAATGATAAATCAAGCATATACGTAGCCAACAGTTCATTCTTTTTTGAACCAGGATGACGCTGAAGAATATGTATATGAATATAAAGTGTCTTTATTTCATCTTATTCATTTTATTCAGTGTAATCATGGTTCAGAAACGAATCAGCCATATTGAATAATGATGAACTTATTTCCAGAGCATTTCTAAGATGAATATAAAGTGTCTTTATTTCATTTTATTCATCTCCATCAGTGTAATCATGGTTCAGAAACGACTCAACCCATATTCAATAATGATGAACTTAGCTTCAGAGCTTTCCTTGAAGTAATTCAAGGATTAAAGAATACAAGGAACTCAATGATTGTGACACAAGTTAATGATAAGGGCATAAATTGTCAATATAGTAAAGTTATCTCTGCCTTAAAGCACGCGCTGAAACCTTTTCCTGAAATTAAAATCATTACGATTTTTGGTTCTTTTGCTAGCAAACGTTTGAGGTCTGAAAGTGATCTTGATATAGCAGTTGCTGCCAAAGTCCCCTTATCTTATGATCAGAAATATGAGGTCATGAAAAGTTTGGTTGATTCCTTTTCTCGCGAGATTGATCTGATCGATTTACAATCCGTTGCAGGACCAATTTTACAAGAGGCATTATGTACTGGAATTATTGTGAAAAAGGATTCGGTTTCGTTGTTTTACCAGCTCTTAAAAAAAATGTGGATCAATCAGGCAGACATGATGCCACTGACAAGAATGATTATTCATAATCGTTGCGAAAGGTTTGTTCTAAATGAACACTGATGTTATTTATTATAAATTGGAAATTTTGGCACGATATGTCGATCGAATTCAATCAAAAACGCCTGATAGCAGTGATATCTTAGCCAAGGACTTCGATAGTCAGGATATCATACTGATGAATCTTCAACGGGCTGTTAAGATATGTGTGGATATTGCTGCTTATATTCTGGCAAATTCCAATATCCCGCCTCCAATGACAATGGTTGACGCATTTTATCAACTTCGCATGCTAGAGATTATTACAAAAGAAACCTCAGAGAAAATGCAAAAAAGTGTTGGCTTTCGTAATATTGCCATACATGAATATGATACCATCAACTGGGAATTCGTGTTTTCTATTCTTTGCAATCATGTAGGTGATTTCAGGTTGTATGCAAAAGAAATATTTGATTGGGTTGAAACAAAACCTGATAAACAAAAGCTCAAATATCGTTGGCTTGGATTTTTATAACATATCATCTTCCCAATCATCCGGATATTGCCATTTTTTTCGTTTCAGACGGATAAAGCCAATGATACTGATGAATGAAAGGCCTGTAAATAAAAATGTATAAAGGTTGTTAATCACATATATGAGCCAATCGAAAAATTGTGTTTGTGAGACAACCCATTCATGCTCAAGTTGATGTAAGGATTTTTCATAAATGGAGCGCATTGCAGTATGAAGAGATTGTCCTTGTTTCAGCAATTCAAGCATTTTTAAAAATGAGTCTTTGTGATATTTCTGAACCAGATACACTACAAAGCTTTGGCTTTGTTCATAAGCCAGCACAAAAGCGTTAGATGCCATGGGAAATGAATTTTCTAATTGATAAAATGGAATCAATTTTCCTGAGAAAGCAGCGGTTTGTAATAGATTTTTTTGTGGGCGCATTATTTCAGTAATACCTTCACTGGCCCATTGTGAAATGCCTTCATTTAACCATCGGGGTATCTGTATTTTCAATTGTTCACCCAGTAGAATATGGCATAACTCATGCTGAAGCGTGGTTTCCAGGGAAAAAGGATTCTCTATGACAGCCTGGTAATTAAGTGTGATCATACTCTTTGAAGGTTGCGCAAATGCGACTGTCAGTGGATGCTCCGCAATTTGAAGAAAAGACTTACGATCGTTGATCAGAATTAGTTTCACATGCGTATTGATTGGCCATGAAAAGATCTTGTACAAATTGTTTTTTGCGTGATGATAGGCATCAATGATTTCAGGCAAGACATGTTCTAGCGGTTTCGGATATATAAATGAAACGCCTGGTTGGTCATGTGAAAAAAAAGAATCATTTGCAAGTGCTAAATTCGGTGGCAACAATAGCATGCATACACATAGAAATATACTGTCAGAGATTTGTCTGAACACTTTTTATTTCCGATAATTCTTTATCCAGGGCTTTTGTTTGGCATCTTGAGCATTTTTTAAAGCCAAATAGAAAGCACCACAAGCAAGATCCGCACAATGGGTTTCATGGGAAGGTAAGGTTTCTAAATAATCGACGATATGATCGGATGACAGACTCCAGGCATCATCCAGGTGTTTTCCTAAAGCCAGGTGAACCAATGTATTGGCACATGCATTTGTATTGAGACATCCTTCGATTTGAAAGCCCATTTGCTCAATGACATCATTGGAAATTTTCAAATACATTTCTATTGTGTCACCGCATTGTCCGGTTCTCTTTCCATATCCATCTGCATCAGCCAGAGGCAAATATTGATTTGTTTGAAGCGCCATCTTTCGGTATTGTTGAGAATGGCCTTCCATTAGTTGATTGATATTTTCCATAGTCATTTCCTGAATCAAAACTATTTTTTATTACGAAATTACCATAATTATAACAATTGATCAACTTTATTTCTTATAACATCATGAAATATGGAAGGTTCTAAAAATAAATGTCTCATTTGAGTGTAACCAAAATTGCAGGTCAAACCGAAACCACGCCGATGAGAAAAACCAATGTAGGGGCCAACCATATGTTCGCCTTCTAAACAATAACCGGAATCAAACCTATTTCTGGAAATGTATGGTTTTTGGTCATAGGTTCATTTCTGATTATTGTTCAGGAAAATGCTCTTTTTTTTAGAATTCGTCCTGAGTAATGTATACTCGAAAATATACAATTAGCAATATGTAACCATTTGATATTATTTGTTTTGTTTATATTAGAAATCATTTGACTTTTTACGTAAAGTAAGGTATCATAAAACGTTTGATGATAAGGATTCAATAATTGTATCTAAGGAAAGCTTTGAAAGTAAGTTCCCCGTTTATAATGTTTGAATGTTCAAGAATTAAACATCAAGCATTTTCGTTGCCAACAGTTCATTCTTTTTTTAACCATGATGACACCTAAGAAGATGACTTAAAAGTGTTTTTGCATCGTAATTTTAGTTTATTGATGGTTAAAAAAAAGAACAAACAATGATTCAATGAGGGCTTTATTTTTAAGAGTTTTCCTAAGTATGGAAGGAGCGCATTTCCAAAAAAGGGGTTTTTTCTAGCACTGAAATGGCGGACATATAATAGCAATAAAATAATGTTCGCTTATTTATGTAGTGCTCTTACAGGGTTTAAGAATTTTTATATTGTCCCCAGGACGTTGCCTTGGGGTTTATTTAATGCCCTTTCAGGGCTAAGAAAAATGTGCTCTTTTTTTTAATGCGCCCATATTGAAGGGGTAACGAACATAAGAACATTTAAGGAGAGATAACCATGAATTATCCTGTTTGGGAATTGAATGCATCCGGAGGTGGCCTTTTAATTGCAATGATTGCCATTTTACATGTGTATATAGCACATTTTGCAGTTGGCGGTGGATTGTATCTGGTTTTATGTGAATATAAAGCCAATCGGGACAATGACACTGACCTTTTCTCATATCTAAAAGTCCATGCGAAGTTTTTTATGTTATTGTCAATGGTTCTCGGAGGAGTTACTGGAGTTGGTATCTGGTTTACTATGTCGTTACTCAGTCCTGAAGCATCATCTGTATTGATTCATCAGTTTGTTTTTGCCTGGGCAACTGAATGGGTATTTTTTACAGGTGAAATCGTTGCATTGTTCATTTATTATTATACCTTCAATCGAATTGATCCTCAGATTCACTTACGAATTGGATGGATTTACTTTGCTTTTGCCTGGTTGTCGTTATTTGTGGTCAATGGTATTATTTCCTTTATGCTTACCCCTGGACAGTGGTTGGAAACCGGGAATTTCTGGTATGCCTTTTTTAATCCGAGTTTTGTTCCATCATTATTATTCCGAACCGCTCTAACGCTTATATTTGCGGGTATATTTGGGTTGTTGACAGCTATCTATATTGAAAATGAAAGCCTTCGGGATGGTCAAATTCGCTACTGTGCCAAGTGGATCCTTTCTGGATTGATCAGTCTTCCTGTTTTTGCACATTTTTACTTTCATGCATTACCCAAGGCTTCTGTTGACATGATTCAGGGGGCATCACCTGAACTTCAACCCATTGTGTTATTATTTTTTATTTCATTTGCAATGATTGTTCTATGTGGCGGGTTGCTTTTTTTACAAAGATCCCATCAAACAAAAAAAATACTGGCTTATAGTTTATTAATTATAGGATTAATCTATATGGGCAGTTTTGAATGGATTCGTGAAGCTGCTCGCAAACCCTATATCATTACAGATTATCTCTATGCCAATCAATTTTATAAAAAGAATACAAATCAATTAGAAACCCAAGGAATATTAAAAAATTCAAAGTGGACCCAGCACAAAACCATCACCGCTGATAATGAGATTTTAGCGGGCCATGATTTGTTTGTGATTGCCTGTTCCAGTTGTCACTCTATTGGCGGCCCAATGAATGATATTCTGAAGCTGACTCAAAAATATTCCATTACAGGTGTGGAGGCGCTTTTGACCGGCCAGGGAAAAATTACGTCATATATGCCTAGATTTTATGGCACAATTCAAGAACGATCTGCACTGGCAAAGTATATTGTCAATGGATTGCATCAAAAATCGACAGAGACAACACAATCATCTCCATCAATGTTGACATTGCCGGCAATAGCGTCAGACCAGAATATTTTTGATGAATACACATTACTTGCATGGCCAAATAAAGGTATGCACTTGCACGCAGATTGCAAGGGACAATTTATTTTGGGAAAACCTGTTGGAACAATACAGGCCCAGTTGATTCATCGGGGAGAAATTCCAGAACATGTTATGGATGATATTATTATGAAATATCAATGCCCAGACCAAAAAATTTCTGGGGAAATGGTTTATGATGATATGACCATGACATATGTGGCAGAAAATGTGCGTTTGGCAGATATTGATATAAAAAGTAAGACGTATAACCCCTATCCCATTGTTACGATAGAGGCAAGAAGTCAACAAAATAATCAATGTCTGGCACGAACGCAGATCGTTTTTGCTGTATCAAGTGCGATGGCCTGTAAAAACTGTCATGGTGGAAAATGGAAAAACGATGGGCATTCGGGTGTTGCCAAAGCCACTGCTCATGATATTTTACAAACCCATGATCGAATGAATCAAACAAAATTGATGAAAGATTTAAGTAAGGGCAAAAAAATTACCTGTAAACAATGTCATCCCTCAACGGATAAGAGTTCAAACAAGCAAATACTGAACCTTTCATCAGCAATGCACGGTTTTCATGCCAACTATATTGATGATAAAAGCGAAGACGCCTGTTTGAACTGTCATGCTTCATACAATGGATTTTCATTATGTTATCGGGGCCTTCATGTGGAGATGGGATTAACCTGTGTGAATTGTCATGGAAATTTGACAGACCATGCCCTGGCATTGCTTGTTCATGAAAAAAACACAGGAAAGAAATCCGCCATGCGTTATATGAAATACTTGAAACCTGATCAGGTCGATCATATTGAGAATATTCAACCCAGAAAACCCTGGGAACAAGAACCCGATTGTCTGGCATGTCATGTTGATTTTGAGCCGCCAGAGACAGACTCTGGTTTCAATCATTGGACCGCATCAGCAGACACTTTATTTCGTAACCAAACAGGTGATGCAGGCATTCGATGTGTTGCCTGTCACGGCCCTCCGCATGTTTTGTATCCTGCAATAAATATATTTGATGCCCCAAGAGATAATATACAGGTTTTACAATATCAGAAAAAGGCAGGGCCAATTGGTGGAAATAACGAATGTAGTGCATGTCATATGATTCATATGACTGATAATTATCATCACAATAATATGGTGCAGTGATTTGGAGGAATTTTTATGCACACCGCTACAAAAACAAGACGTACTGAACGTTTCAGATATCTACCGAGATCACCTAAAAGCAAGGATGGAGAAAGAAACTACAGTTGTATCAATTATAATAAATGCCTGACTGAAGCTGCAATTAACAATCTGACCTTTGATTGCAGTAATTGTGAAGATATGATTGAACAAAGCTTCAATGATTTATTGAAACAGGAACGTAGTACTGACAAAGAAGAAAGTGCAATAACTCCTCAAAAACGCTCTCAAAAAAAATAATCTTACTATTTACGTCGAGATCGTCGGACTCTCTCCCGAAAATTTAAAAAAATCGGCGTTTTATCCAGTCCTGTTGCCTCGCGAATCTGATTCAATAAATATCGATGATATGAAAAATGTACGGCTTTTGGATAGTTTACAAAAGAGACAAAAGTGGGCGGTGCATTACAGACTTGCGTGGTATACATAAATTTGATTGATCGGCCGCGAAATAATGGCGGCGCGGTTTTTTGAATGGCATGCTCGATAATTTTATTGATTTTAGGTGTGCCTATTTCAAAAATATATTGTTGGTACAGGGATTGAATGAGCGGAAACATTTTTTTTACCCGCTGACCGGTCTTTGCGGAGATTGTAATAATCGGTGCAAATTGAAGGAATCGCGATTCATGCCGCAATTCATCAGTAAATTTATTGACGATATTTCTTTGTTTTTCAACCAAATCCCATTTATTGAGCACAAATATACAAGCGCATTTTCTATCATGGGCATACCCGGCAATTCGAATATCCTGCTCGGTAATGCCATCAAAAGCATCCAAAACAATCAGCGCAATATCGCAACGATCCAGGCTATTCAAGGCTTTAATAATTGAAAATTTTTCAATTTTTTGACTGACCTTCTTTTTACGTCGGATTCCAGCGGTATCAATCAGTACATAAGGATTTCCATCAATTTCGCAGTATGTATCAATTGCATCGCGTGTTGTGCCAGGGATATCGCTGACCATCACACGCTCCTGACCCAGAATGCTATTTACCAATGATGATTTGCCCACATTGGGGCGTCCAACCACTGCCAGTCGAATGCCTCGTTCTTTAGAAACAATTTCATTGTCAGGAAATAACTTGACCAGTTCATCCATTAAATCTCGAAAACCATAACCATGTTCAGCAGAAATAGGATAAAGATGTTCTATGCCTGCCTGATAAAACTCTAAACATTTGTTTTCATGCTCCATTCCATCGATTTTGTTGACTGCAAATATAACAGGTCGTTTAACCTCTCGAAGCATCTGAACAATGTCATTATCATATGGAGAAAGCCCAAATTTTCCATCTAAAACAACGAGAATAATGTCTGCCTGATCTTTGGCAATAATTGCCTGTTGATGAATTTCATCAATAAAACCCTCATGGGTTGTATCAAACATACCCCCGGTATCAATGACTGTAAAATGATATTCATCGTACTTCGCATCTTTTATAATGCGATCACGGGTGACACCTGGCATATCGTCCACTATGGATTGACGACTTCGTGTCATTCGATTGAATAATGTCGATTTTCCAACATTTGAACGTCCGATAATTGCAATTTTAGGATTCATAAGGGCTTAATATATTGTGCTTGAATGATTGTCAAGCTAAAACTATCGTTCAAAATCAACAATAATTGTGATGTCACTTATGCAATATTCGCATTGCAAATGATCATAAATCATGTTAGTAACTATTAATATTCTTAAAATATGTCTTAATCCATCATATCAAATGATCGGTCATGAGAAAGATGCCAGTTCTGTTTCGCATGATTGATATTGTTTAAGAACCGATGAACTGTTCCAAAATATTCCCGGCAACGAACAATCTACGTTGCTAAAACTTGCCATTAAAGGAGTTGTTATGCAAGTCATAACCACGCATCGAAATACAGATTTTGATGCCCTGGCCTCTAGCGTCGCAGCCATGTCATTATTTCCTGATGCAGAGGTTGTGTTGCCACGAAGTATCAATCCCAATGTAAAGGCTTTTTTATCCATTCATAAAGATATCTATGGTTTTCAATTAAAACGACAGGTTGATCTTGATAATGTAACAGAACTTATTGTTGTTGATACCAATCAGTGGTCGAGAATTCCCCGAAGGCTTCAGCCATTAAAACACAAAACAGACCTCAAAATATATGTTTGGGATCATCATGAGCTCAAAGGTGATATCCAGGCTCAGTTTAGCTGTCAGGAACCGCTCGGCGCAAATATTTCTTTAATACTTAGAGAAATGCGAAAAGATAAGTACACTTTGACACCAATGACATCCACTCTAATGCTCATCGCATTGTATGAAGATACCGGTCATCTTACGTATCCTTCCACAACTCCTGAAGATGCCTATACAGCAGCATATCTTTTGGAGCAATGTGCTGATTTGAACATTTTGGGGACATTCCTCAGTCCGGCATATGGAGAGAAACAAAAAGAAATTCTTTTTGAAATGTTGAAAGAACCAAAAAAACAGAATATCAGAGACTTCAGTATCAGTTTTAGTGTTCAAAATATATCCGGACATGTGGATCGTTTGAGCCTTGTTGTTCAACTTTATAGAGAAATTATCAATGTGGATGTTGCTTTTGGCATATTCATTCGTGATGGAAACCGATATATTGTTATTGGCAGAAGTAATCGCGAAGATGTCAACATTGGTTCCATTATGAAAAGCATAGGCGGCGGCGGGCATCCGGGTGCAGGATCAGCAATGCTTTCATCAACCAACCCAGATACAGTAAAGTCTATGATTGTTGAATTAATTGAAGGAAACCAACAATCTTCAGTTATTATTGCAGACCTCATGTCTTTTCCAGTTTTTTCGATTCCATCGAATACCAAAATGGATGAAGTGGCTAAAATTCTTGAAGAAAAAGAATGCAAAGGTTTACCCATTATTGATGATGACAGGATGGTGGGCATTATTTCACGTCGCGATTTTGTAAAACTCAAGAAAAAATCGCAATGGAAAGCGCCTGTGAAAGCATTTATGAGCCGTGATATTAAAACTATTGCTCCAAATAGTAGCCCCCTTAAGGCTGCAAAAATTATGGTCAAATATGATATAGGTCGACTCCCGGTTGTTGATCATCATGGACATACAATTGGTATAGTCAGCCGGTCCGATACCATGATGTATTTTTATGATTTATTGCCTGAATAGCTTTTCTATTGAAAATGTCAATGGGGAGTAACCTTTCGTTATTCTTCATTATTATTGAAAGGTAGCTTGGGAAAGCTCTGAAAATAAATTCCTCATTAATCAATATTTGTTGCTACGTTTCTGAACCATGATTACACTGAAAAAGATGAATAAGATGAAATAAAAACACATTAAATTCAATGTATCGGAAAAACAAAAATTCGATAGATATCATTATTCAATATTTGTTGTTTCGTTTCTGAACCATGATTACACTGAAGAAGATGAATAAGATGAATTTAAAGTGTCTTTATTTCATCTTATTCATCTTTTTCAGTGTAATCATGGTTCAAAAAACTGAATGAACATTTATTGAATGGGGAACTTATTTTCAGAACGTTCCTTAGTGGACATATATATTTGGGTATATCAAGTAAATTATAATATTTTTTGGATGTTGTTTTCTTACCACTGAAAGGGCATTACTTAATACCCTTTCAGAGTTAATATAAAAGCCCCTTTTTTTTAATGCGCCACACAGCTTGTTATTATTTACTAGGATATACCCGAAAACTTACGATTGCTTATTTAGCGATATTTTGAATATGAACGAATTATTGTCAGGTAAATAAAGGAACTTATTATGTCTCATTTAACAATTACCAAAGAATTGGCTATCATAACATTAATAACATTAACCCTTTCATTGATAGTCAATTGTTTTCACCCAAAAGGGCTGAACTTGACTGACCCCTTCGTCGTAAAAATTCAAAACGATGATGTACCTGAATTCAGTTCAGGCCCACAGCGTATTGATATCAATGAAGCTGCTGATTGTTTTCATAAAAAAGATTATTTATTTATTGATGCACGTTCAAAAGCAGATTTTTTGAGTGGTCATATCAAAAATGCCATCAATTTACCCGAGCATCGTTTAGACATGTATTTGGATGCATTTATGGCTCAAACCAGTCCGCAAATAAAAATAATCACTTATTGCGGCTCTGCTGATTGTCCATTGGGGGCGCATCTTGCTGAAAAACTATATTATATGGGGTTTGAGCAGGTATACTATCTTGCTGGAGGCTTGGATGCCTGGCGCGATAAGAATCTTCCGGTAAAACTGAAGTGACTTTTTTTGTTTTTATGCCCCCCAAAGTATTTTATAATTGACTACGATATATCCGAAAATTCATGATCGCTTAGGAATGCTCGGAAAATAAAATCCCCATTTCAAAATGATTGCATTAATTATTAAGGAATACTTAAGGAAAGCCTAAAAAATAAATTCCTCAATTATTAAATGAGGAACTTATTTTTTGATTATTCCTTAAATAATAAGTTCCTCATTTCTGAAAGAGTCAATTCTATTCATTTTGAACCAGGATTACACTGAAGAAGATGAATAAGATGAAAAAAACACTTTTAATTCATCTTATTTATCTTCTTCAGTGTAATCCTGGTTCAAAAACAAAATGAGCAATTATTAAATGAGGAACTTATTTTTTGATTATTCCTTAAATAATAAGTTCCTCATTTCTGAAAGAGTCAATTCTATTCATTTTGAACCAGGATTACACTGAAGAAGATGAATAAGATGAAATAAAACACTTTTAATTCATCTTATTCATCTTCTTCAGTGTAATCATGGTTCAAAAACGAAAATGAACAATTTTAAATGAGGAACTTATTGTTCGAGCCTTCCTAAGCATATATGGACCAAAATGCTCATACTGTTTTTTTTGAACCATGATTACACTGAAGAAGATGAATCAACAAATATTGAACAATGAGGAACTTATTTTCAGAGGCTTTCCTTGCTGATAGTCTCTCTTATTAACATATGGCTCTCTTCACTATTAGGGGCAATTTAATAAGAGTGTAACCAAAATTGCATGTCAAACCGAAATCAAGCCTATGAACAAAACCAATGTAGGGGCTGAGGTTTGCCCCCATAGCCGTCAGGCTAAGGGCGACCGCTTTACGTGACGTGTTCGGCCGCCTGGAGTTGAAACTCCAGGCTATTATCTGACGTCCCTAAAGGGACTTGAAGTGTTTTATTAAATAGATCTGCTAAGTTCAAACGAAGAGAGTATATGTGAATAAAACACTATAAGTCCCGCTAGGGAGGACAGATAATAGCCTGGAGTTTCAACTCCAGGCGGCCGAACATGTAAGGCGGTTGTCCGATATTTCCGGCTAAGAAACTACCCCATTTTTGAAAAGCGCCCTTCAGCATATCTGCATCAAATGCATGAAATGAAATGCGATGTCCCTAAAAAATATTCACTTCGCCTTTCTTTTTCAGAGGAAGATCAACGTCTTTTAAAAATGGTAGGTCTGTACTAAACTGGATTTGTGTATCAAATTCATAAGGGAGTGATTTTTTTTTCTTAATTCGGTTAAAAATCGTTTTACCCATCTCAAAAAAATTGAGTTGAATGGGAATTGAAATATTGGATTGTGCATGCTGGTCAAAAGAAAGGTTTTTGTTCAACTGACCATCAGCCCATTTCAGCCCATCAACTGAAAAATTATATGCAAAATTTTTGATTTTCATCAAGAATCCATTGGGATTATTCAGGGCGATATCCAATGATAGCTTTGCGGATGCAAATGAAATGGAGTTAATGCGAATGCCTTTCACTGATATTTTCGGAATTTTTAAGAGTGGGAGTTCTCCTGTTTTCTGAAAAGGAATCTTGAGTCGTCCCATTACAGGGATATTAACATGAATGTTGCCTTTTAACTGGTATGTTGCCTGGTCTTTGTTGACCAAAGCATTGAGGGATTGATATAGATCCAAAAAATGAATCCGAATCGGGATATGAACCTTATTTTGACTCAATGCAGCAATGGATTGATTGAGGGCATTTTCACCTTTTAAAAAAACATGATCCTCAACTAAAAAATTATAGTCAAATGCAGGAACTTTAATCCCAATGGGATAGTTGTTTTTTAGCCGAACATTCATCACAAGATCCATCTCTTTTAGCTTGGTACTGACAATATCAACATTTTCAATGGATAAGTCAGGAGGGCGAATCCCTCCAAGTTTATGAAGTGACGCACATCCCAAGCTACTCAAGAGACATAAAGTGATGATTAATTTTAATTGATTTACCATTTAAACCCCTTTTGTTTTAAAATAAAACATAATAAACATAATTGTTTTTATTCAAATTTATTTCAAAAAGATATTAACAATTTTAATAGGGTTTGTCATTATTTTTTTTATATTGGAACATTGTTTGCATCTATAAATAACATTTTTTTCTATTCACCCAACGACGTTTTTATGAACGTATGACATGCATCTATATGCTAGTCAAAAACAGATTTTTATTAACTGAGAATTCAACGCAGAATAACTAAATTATGACTTTTTTGTGGGATCTTTTATGTCAAAAAAAAAATATCACGTAATTTTTTCAGGCCAAATTTTGAATGGATTTGATGAAGTTGATGTACGAAACAATTTGCAATCGATTTTTCAAGAACAGGTTGAAGATTTTTTTAACAAAGCACCTTGTCTCATTCAAAAAAATATTTCCTTTAATCATGCCCAACAACTCGCAGCCAGGCTGGAACGATTGGGCGTAAAATGTGAATTATATTTATCAAATGATCAGTCCGAAAACGTGGAAATTGATTCAGCGTCTCTGTGCCAGGAATCCTTCGATAATGAAAATTCCCTTACAATGGAATTTGATCATGCATCTATGTTCCAAGAATCAATCGACCATTCACAAGAAAGTGATCAAGATGAAAATTTTGAAGATGTATCTCAATCTGAGCTAATATTTATTTGTCCCGCTTGTGGACTTGAGCAGTCAGAAAATAATGCTTGTACATACTGTGGACTCGTTAATAAGAGAAGTCAAGATACTTCAGATAATACAGAAAAAGAAACCGCTCCCAAAAAGGATGTTCTCCAGGAATACCTGGTTGAAATGTCACGAGACTGTATAACTGAGGCTACGACTGAAACAGAAACGAAACCTTCCGGTACATCATTTCTATTAAAATTGTTTACAGTTTTTGTTTTGCTTGCACTTTTTGTTGCACTTGGCTGGTCATTTTATTTTTTTGCATGCAAAAAGCCGTGGAGGTCCTCAGGCCTTGCAAGTATTTCAATTCAAAAAATTGTTGATGTTCCAACATCAGAGGGGGATCAACTAAGGATGCAATCTAAAAAAGACACGATTGTGGCTTTAAAAAAAGCACTTGAACGTAAAGAAAAAATTCAAACGAAAATCAAAAAAAATAATTCAAATCAAAAATTTAAATTAAAGAATATTCCCATTCCTTTATTGAGCAATTACATCGGTAAATATGTTTGGGTGACCTGTGACAATGATTCTGTTCATCAAGGTACATTATACGCGATTTATATAGAGCAAGTAATATTAAAAAAACCTCGATTTAACTTAACCATACCAATCAATCTTTCCATGATTAAAACAGTTGAATATGATATGTCTGAAAATGAACATGATGAAAATGCTGTTGAAGCCTATCAGGCGTATAAAAGAAGCACAGAGGAAGCTCTTCAGAATATTCCCATTAGCCACCTGAAAGGCTATCATGGGAAAAACCTTCGTATACATCTGTACAATGGACAGGTATATGAAGGCGTCCTCAGTAAATTCGAAGATGATACAATTACCCTTAAAAATATCGTTTATGGACAGATGGTTTCATTTGTTATTCGGAAGGAAAGTATTCAAAAAATATATTTTTAACGTGTTGCCATCATTCATTCAAAGCACTATCAGTCAATTCTTTGGGTTTGTTTTCAAACTTTTCTAAATATTTTAGATGCTGCTTTGCACGATAGTTATCCGGTGCCGCCATCAGCACCCTTTGAGCCATTTCCTTAGCAATGGGCACACACCCTAAATTTTTAAAAACAATGGCCAGGTTATTCGCAGCTTTAATACAACTCGGGTCAAGGACTTTTGCAGTAAAAAAGAATTCCAATGCTTCAAAATTTTTGTTTTCTTTTAACAGTTGGAGCCCCTTGTCGAAAAAGTTTTTTGCAATGTTGGAATTGTCACTATGAAATGTGTTGTTTTGAACCTCTAATGAAAAATCAAGGTTTTGAGTGAAATTATAATTGGTAACGCAAAAAGGGTCTTTAGCTTGCTGCAACTGGAATTTTTGTTTCAATTGTAACGTTGTAGAATAGATATGAAGTGCATTTTCGGTCACATTTTCAATATATTCACCCATTAATACTTTTTGTAAGGTCCTATGGATACAGTTTTCCTCCTGATCCAGCAATGATAAAAAATATAGCGTTTCATTGTCAAAGTATCGGGTGTTCAATAATTTGTAAATCGGTTTTGCTTTCGCTTTACGCAATGTTAGAAAGAGACGTTTGGCCAAAAAGTATGGCATAAAATGGGACTTGGCAAAAAAAATATTTTCATTGTTATCCTCTCTGTAACATTTGCTGTTACGAATCACATTTTCCATATGCGCTTTGGTAACGTTTTTTTTTTTGACAGTGCATAATTGGCTAAGTATTGAAATCATTGTTTTTTTAAGTAGAAAATTTTTATTTGTTTTCCACATGTGCCAGGACACTTCCATCAATAGCAATGATTTTATGTGGTTTCCAATAGGATATTTATTGTTCATGTTAGAATATCTCAAATATGATTTACCAATTGCATTGATGTCAAAATATCAAGCATATTGGTCGTTTTAGTCTGTTTCATCCATCCGCTTTTTTTCCAATCATTCAAAAAGTGCAAGGCATGGACCCAAAACAGAACTTGAAGTCCATCAATTGCGTACTCCTTCAAAATGGGAAGTTATGACGCGCATTCAACTCTAAGGTTACAGTATTTACAAAACCAGCTGCCATAATGATAATCGAATTTCTTTGGGTGTTGGGGTCAAACTGACCATTATTTATAACCCAACGCATCGTTTCCAAAGCCAATTTCTTTACCTTTCCATGTGCGTTAATTATATATTATGCATATTTTTAAACATTTTTCCAGTGATTATTCAAATTGCCAGGAGAATAAAAAAAACATATCAGGTATATTTCTGAATATTATAAAAAAAGCCTTGACTCAGATTTATTATTCTATATATTAAAAATGATCAATCACCTATTCGTTTCAACATGTTACCATCATTAGAATTGAATAGCGTCGCTTTTTGTTGTGACATATTTAAACAGCTATATGCGAGGTGATGATTTCAAAACCAAGCTTCCTATATTTTAAATACCAACAATCGTTATAATGAGAAATATTATGAGTTCATACAAAATATTAATCGTTGATGATCCCGAAAATGTAAATCGCATTGAGGATTGTCTTCAAGAAATATCTTGTACGATGCAATCGGTATGTTCTGGGCAGGCTGCCTTAAAAACCATGCGTAATACAGATATAGATATTTTCATTTCAAGACTTGAGTTGTTAGATATCAATGGTCTGGCAATATATAAAGCCATGAAGGATCAGCAGCCGGGGATGCAGTGTATTCTGATTACAGAGACAAGCAAAAAAATGGAACAACAGGATTGTCAACGATTACAATTTTTCAATCGATCCACAAATATGAATCGTATGACCGATTGTGTGAATCAAGCAATCATTCATATTCAAAAATGGCAGCGCGCTCAAAAAAAGATATTGATTGTTGAAGATACCAAAGCTCTATTATTAACACAGCAAAAAATGTTAAAAACACTTGGGTTTGCAAATATTTTGACAGCGAATAATGGAAACCATGCCATTGAAATGTTACTGAAAATATCACCCCCTCCTGATTTAATTATCAGTGATTGGTATATGCCTGAAAAAAATGGACTGGAATTACTTCAATGGCTAAAACGTAATGATACTTTCAAAACAATACCATTTATTATGGCCACATCAAAAAAAGAAGCCATGATGGCGGTGGATGCAGGGGCGGACAATTTTTTAATTAAACCTTATGACATTGCAACGATTCAAAAGACAATTGAAAAGGTTTTATAAACTTAACATTGTTTTTATATCATGCCTTGACAATAGTTAATATATTTAATATGTTAATTCAAAAAAACTTTTACAACTGATGTTAAGTTTTTTAATAAATTTCTTAGTTCCAGCCAGGTATATGCAAATAAAAAAAACTGAACATCACGTAATAAAAAGGAGAATCTTATGGGAGAAAAGAATGGCGAAGATTTGTTGAAACCACATCTTCACAAATCTGTATTATTGATTGAGGATACAAAATCAATTTTAATGACTGAAAAAACAATGTTAAATGATATTGGTTTTGAGAGTGTTGTCTTAGCGGGTGATGGTCAAGAAGCAATTGAAACGTTAGAAAAAAATCCGAGTATTGGTTTAATTATCAGTGATTGGAATATGCCCTCTCTAAGTGGTTATGAGTTTCTCCAATGGCTCAGAAAGGACAGTCGTTTTAATGATATTCCATTTATCATGGCCACATCACAGGCTGAAAAAAGACAGGCACAAATGGCAGAAGGTGCTGGCGGGAATTATTATTTGATAAAACCATTTGGCCCTCAGGAACTTTTAGCAGCCATTCATTCGGTATTTGAAACTGGTTTCAACAGTGATACAACATTTATAAATAAAACAAACCTGTCAAGTAGTGGCAAAGTAAAACTAACTGTTGCACATATTCCGATTACAGATCATATTGTTTTGGGAATGCTGCAACATCTAATTTTAACAAATAAATTGACGCCCAAACATTTTGAATTGGATATTCAAAGTTTGCTTTTATGGAACCCCGTTCAAAATAAGCTGGATGAAGGAACCATTGATGCTGCATTTATTCTGGCGCCCATTGTCATGGACCTGTTTAGTTATGATACACCGGTAAAAATTGTTTTGCTGGCTCATAAAAATGGCAGTATTTGTATCCGAAATAAATCGTTTGGTGATATCGACCTTGATCCGGAATCATTGAAAGAATATTTTAATAACAAGGTGTTTTATTTACCCCATACGCTGTCAGTACATCGTATTCTAGCTGATATCTACTTAAGGAATCTGGGGCTAAACCCGGGATATGCAGGGCAAGAAGGTGTTAATGTTCAATATGAAGTGATTCCGCCGATCATGATGCCGGATTTTCAAGCCAAGGATAAAAGTGTGGGTGGCTTTATGGTTGCTGAACCCATTGGAGCACAAGCCATTTATAGTAATGTTGGAGAAGAATTAATTCTTTCCGGTCAGCTTTGGAATGATCATCCCTGTTGTGTCGTCGCCATGCGAGATGAATTTATCCAAAAGTATCCGGAAGCGGTAGATGAGTTTGTGAATATGCTCATTGTGGCGGGACAGTATGTTGAAAGTCATAAAGATGAAGCGTCAAAAATTGCGGTATCTTTTTTAGATCAGGATGGCAAGTTGGGCTATTCGAATGAAATTCTAGAAAAGGTTTTTCTTGACGCCAATGGCATTAATACGCATGATCTGGTTCCTGTTCTTGAAGATTTCGATCGTATTCAAAAGTTTATGTATGATAAATTGCAAATGGGTAACCTGATTGATGTTGAAAAATTGGTTGATATGAGATTCATTCATAATTAGCTTTGTGAAGAGGCGTTTGGATGGGAACGCCTCTACAGAGAACTTGCCTGATGATGAAATGATGTGTGGTTTTTTTCAAACGATTTGTTTGTCAGGAAAAATACGTCCCCAACTTTAATAGAATGATATGCTAAACCATTGCCGCTCATTCCCCATCTTCATCAGAGGTCTCCAGGGGTTTTCTTTGAAAAACGATTGCCCCTAGAATGCTAAGTTCATAAAGTAACATGAGCGGAAATGCCATCATGATTTGCGTAACGACATCGGGGGGCGTAATGATGGCAGCACCAACGAAAAACAATAGAACGGCATACTTGCGATTTTGTTTTAAATATGAAGGGGTTACCAATCCCAGGCGTGCCATTAAAGTGATGAACAATGGTAATTCAAAAACAATTCCAAACGCTAGAAGTAGCTTTGATGAAAAACTGAGATATTCTTTCATTGATGGAAACGCCTGAATATTCTCTGATGCAAAGCTTAAGAAGAATTGAAAGCCAAATGGAAACACCACAAAATAGCCAAATAATGCGCCGCCTACAAAAAAGAGTGTGGATAAAAACACAAATGGCAAAATCAGTTTTCGTTCTTCAGTATACAAACCTGGTGCAATGAACATCCATACTTGAAAAATAATCACCGGTGATGCCAACATAATGCCTGATAGCAAAGAGACCTTTAAATAGGTAAAAAAAGCTTCAGGCAGATTGGTGAAAATCATCTTATCGCCATCACCCATGACCTTAATCAAGGGACGTATAAGGATTTCAAAAATTGTTTCTTTAAATCCATAGGACAGCAAAAATCCGATGCCTATTGCGATAAAAGATACGATCAGACGCCATCTAAGTTCTTCCAGGTGCGCTGTAAATGGTAATTTATCATCATTTTCCATGCGTATTAACTTTATTATGTTTCACTGACTTTTTTGGAGCGGGTCGACACTTGTGCACCTGTCCGATCAGTGTCATATTCTTGAGGTTGTTTTAAATCAGCAGCATCAGATTTTTTTGAATCTGTCCTGTCGGTTCCTTTTTGAATCTGCTTCGGTTTTTCTGTCAACTGGTCCTTGATATCTGTTTTTATTGTGTCTACAGTATCTCGAAAGTCATTGACTTCATCATTGACATCAATCGTTTCACGAAATTCCTGTGTGGCACGTTTAAACTCAACGATTCCTTTTCCCAAAGATTTTGCTAATTCCGGTAATTTTTTGGGTCCGATGACAATTAAGCCTACCGCAAGAATTAGAATTACTTCGGGCATACCCATTCCAAACATAATGTTCGTCTCCTTTGGTAAGGATCATTAAAAACTACTTTTCCATTTATTGTTGTCATTTATTTTGAGATTTTTTTGAAAAAATTGAATATATATATCAAAAATAAAAGATTTGACAACAACATGAATGTTTAGGAAAGCTTTAAAAATGAATTTCTCCATATATAATTATTGACTGTTCAAGCATTCAAGATCAAGCATTTACGTATCCAATAGTTCATTCTTTATTTGAACGATCATTTACAAGAAAAAAACCTTTTGCGATAAGGAATAATCAAAAAATAAGTTCCTCATTTAATAATTGCTCATTCTGTTTTTTGAACCATGATTACACTGAAGAAGATGAATAAGATGAATTTAAAGTGTTTTTTTCATCTTATTCATCTTCTTCAGTGTAATCATGGTTCAAAAAACAGAATGAACAGTTTGGTACGCATATG
>Ga0272440_1000441_pt1 | contig 35149 bp, 31 predicted proteins | sample SSMMMBAug17_FD_192440 | JGI IMG/M metagenome (GOLD analysis project Ga0272440, IMG submission 192440) | Marine sediment archaeal communities from Little Sippewissett salt marsh, Falmouth, MA, United States - SSM-MMB-Aug17 | ecosystem: Environmental > Aquatic > Marine > Wetlands > Sediment ... | reverse complement strand
TTCAAAGAGAACGTTTACTTATTCATTGTCAATGGCTGGAAAGAATACCTTAATTTTTGTTCCTTTCCCTAAAGAACTGTCAACATGTAAAGCGCCAAAAAATTTTTTTACAATCCCGGATACTGAGGCAAGTCCAAGCCCTCTACCAAAGCATTTGGTTGAAAAAAAAGGATCAAACATGTTTTCGGTTGTCTCAATATCCATACCACATCCATCGTCGGATATTTCAAAAAACACGTAAAAATCCTGATCCAATTCATAATTTATTGGCAATTCAGACGCATGAATTTTGTTCTTGGGTAATTGTCCCGTGGTAATCTGAATGCTGCCAGATGAGTTGATAATGGATTCAGAGGCATTGGACACCAGTTCAATAACAATATGCATGATATCCGATGAATCAATACGAACAGGCAAGATATCAGGATTTAGATTATATTTCAGATTAATTTCATCCGGAACGGTCATTTCTATAATGGGCTTCATTTCTTGAATTATACTGAAAAGATTGATATTCATATGGATGGATTTATCAGGAAAATTACCGGTATATTTCAAAATTTGTTGTGTGGTGGCATTGTATTTGGTAATTGCTTTTAATATTCTGCCACTTGCGTTTATTACTAATTCTTCATTTCCACTTCCATAAGACAACATTTCAGCATTTCCTTGAACAATCATCAAAAAATTATTATAGTGATGGACAATAGAACCAGCCATTAATCCCAGACTTTGGTGTTTACGAATAGAATAGATACGAGCTTTCAATTCACTGTTTTGTTTATCAATTTGATATTTAAACAAGGCCATTTCTATGGCAGCTATCAATTCTCTGGTGCGCAATGGTTTCATCAGGTAACCAAAAGGCGTTGTCTTCTTGGCGCGTTGAATTAAATCTTCATCAGAATATGCGGTCAGAAAAATAATGGGAATATCACAAAACGCATGAATACGTTCTGCAGCTTCGACACCGTCAATCATTCCTTTAAGGCGAATATCCATTATAATAAGATCAAAAGAAGAATCATCACATTGGGTAATCTGTTGAACAGCATCTTCTCCTTTATCAACAATAATCGCTTTATAGGCCTCTCTTTCCAAAGTATCTAAAAGTCTATTGGCAATAATACCATCATCTTCTACAATCATGACGTTTGTTGTACTTTTTTTCATTATTCACAATCTTTCTTGTCGTTACAATTTTTTAGGAAATGAAAGTTTTAATTCTGTTTTCTTACCAGTTTTTATTTCTAACGTTCCGTCTAATTGGTTGGTTAGAATGTTGATCAGTCGCAGCCCCATAGATTTTGCATTTTTCCAGTCGATATCATCAGGAAAATCTTTGCCATTGTCATTTACAAACAAAGTATATGTTTTTTGTCTCTCAAAAAAGCCAACCTGGATAATATTCGAAAGGCGGCTATTTTTACGATCAGAGTTATCTCTGGGAAAGGCATGTTTGAGAGCATTAGAAATCATTTCAATAAATACCAGTCCACATGGAATAGCGGTTTCAATGTTTAATTGAATATCAGCAAAATCAGTTTGAATCTCAATATCTGACCTGGTATACAGATTACAGATTTCATGTGTTAAAGTTTCTAAATAGGATTCAAAATTAATATTTAGAAAATTTTCAGAAGCATAAAGATCTTCATGAACATAGGCAATTGCCCAGATACGCTCTTTGATTTCATTAAAAATAAGTTCAAGAGACTCATCATTAATAGCTTTTGCCCGCATCTCGATGAGCGAAATAATGACTTCAAGATTATTTTTTACACGATGATGAATTTCTCTTACCAATATTTTTTGTTCTTCGGCATATTCTTTCAATCTTGCAGCAGTTGTATTACGTTCAGTGATATCCATTGAAAATCCATGATAATATTTTTTTCCATCAATTCCAGTAATAACAGAAACACGTTTGTAGACATCAAATGTAGAACCATCCCTGGCCTTTGCGACAAATTCAAAATCCCCTCCCCCATCCTTATGAACATGTTCAATAATTCTTGCAGGCATACTGTTATCTATACAATGATTAGATAGTGATGTCCCAATAACGTCTTCAATCGTCTCATATTTCCACATTGAGAGATATGCCTTGTTAGCATAAATAATGATCTGATTTTCATTCACGATATCAAATCCAGCAAGTGAATTATCCACAGCTTCTGTGAGTAATTCCAATTTTTCCCGCATGAAGTTACGTTCGGTGATATCTTCATGGTTTCCAACGATAAAAACCGCATTATTCTGTTCGTCTCTTTCTGTGACACGGGCTTTCGCTCTTATCCATCGATAATTATTATTTTTGGTTTTCAGTCTAAATTCGTTTTCATAGCGATCAGGTTTGTTTTTCAGATATTTTTTTGAGATTTTTAATGCTTTCTCCCTGTCATCAGGATGAATCAGATTCGTCCAGTTCTCATAAGTTGCTGGAAACTCATCGGGTTTATAGCCAAGCATTGTATAGAATTTAGGACTGAAAGAGATCTCATTGGTCTTAAAATTCCATGTCCAGATACCGTCAGTGGTAGCATCAAGGGTTATTTTTAATACTTTTTCACTATCGATTAACTGTTTTTCAACAATTTTTCGTTCGGTAATATCCTGAACCGTCCCGGATACCTGCACAATATCTCCTTTGCGATCTCGAATAATTTCAGCAATCTCATGTATGTATCGGATATTACCATTGGGAAGAATAATACGGTGCTCGATATCAATTAAACGATTTTCTTCTAAGGCCTTATCCCGTTCACAAATATATAATTCAAAATCTTCAGGATGAATGGCTTTTTCAAGATTATCAACCGTTACTTCAAATTGTGTCTTATCCTGATCAAAAATGATATACACGTCATCAGACCAGACAAGCTGGTTATTTTTCACATACCAATCCCAATAACCACATCGTGTCATTTTTTGAGCCTGGCGAAGCCGTCTTTCGTTCTGTTTTAACGTTGTTTCATATTGTTTTCTTTCTGTAATATCAGCCAGTAATACGACAAAATATTTTAAGAACGAATCCGGTTTACGAACAGAATTAACGAAAAGTGTTGTATTCACAATACTGCCATCCTTACGAATAAAGCGTTTTTCTATTGTATAACCTTTTATGATACCACTCAACATCCGATTGAATTGCTCAAGCTCTTCATCCAAATCATCGGGATGTGTCAATTCCAACCAGGTTTTATCTTGAAATTCTTGCCGTGAATAACCAAACATTTTGCAAACAACGTCATTTACCTCAATCCATTTTTTTTCATGAGAAGAAATGGCAATGCCCAAAATTTCCGTATTAAAAATTGCCTGAAAGCGTTGCTCATTTTCTTTGATCGCTGATTCAATCTGTCGATAATTGGTAACATCTCGTGTAACGCCTAATACTTTTGTTGCATTGTTATTTTTATCTCGCGCAATAGCCCAACTCATAGAGTGAACATAAATCCATTCTCCTGTTTTTTTCTTCATCCGAATTTCGGATTCATAATGTTTTGTTTTTCCTTCAATAAAGTCAGAATAATTTTTTTCAAAAATGGAAATATCATCCGGATGGACTTGTTTCATAAACCATTCAAAAAATATATCGTATGAGGGGAGTTCTTCCTGTTTATATCCAAGAATATCACTCCAGTGTTCGCTACAATAAAGTTCGGGGCCAATAGGTTCGTTATGTTCATAAATACCAACATTGCTAATTCTCACAGCCGCTGATAGCCTGCTTTCACTTTGTTTAAGACTAATTTCGCTTTGTTTCAAAGTGGTGACATCGGTGAATGTCAAAACCAGTCCATCTACTCTGTTATCTTGAGTTCTGAAGGGTAAAATTCGGCGAATAAACCAATGGTCATTATCTGTTTTAACTTCCCTGGAGGTGGGAATCAATGTTTGCAGAACCTGTGAAACATCATCTTTCAGGCCGTCATCGTGAAAACGTATCGCCAAATCGCCAATAGGCCGTCCTATATCTGAAGTGATCAGACTGAAGAGTTTTTTTGCAGATGGGGTATATCGCCTGATGGTCATATTGATATCCAAAAACACGGTGGCAATGTCAGTGCTATTCATTAAATTGGCCATATCGTTGTTTGTTATTTCAAGCTCTTGAATTTTCTCCCTTAATTCAGCATTGACCGTATTTAATTCTTCGTTCATGGATTGCATTTCTTCCTTGGATGTTTCCAATTCCTCATTAGATGACTGCAATTCCTCGTTCATGGACATCATTTCTTCATTGGATACTCTTAATTCTTCATTATAAGATTCAAGCTCTTCAACGGTGTTTTTAAGCTCCTCTCGCACGTCGGTCAATTCTGTCTCCAATTGACTGATCAGTGTTTCTTCGGCTACATCGATATTGGTCATAGCAACCGTTTTGGGTATTTGTTCCTGATTTTCTTCAAATGTAATGAGAAACAAGGTTTCCGCCATGTCTTTTTCTTTAACAGGCGTTACTGTAAAGCGGACAGGATAATAGTGTTGGTCACGTTTAACACGGGCATTCATCACGGTTGTGGTTTCATTGTTTTTAGCGGATTTGTGCATTGCAGATCGAAGTTTCAAGCGTAATCCTTCTTTTACCATATTTGCCAAATCCATTATAGGATCACCTTGAGGTAAATCAATATAAAGGTTTGTCTGCCCGTTCAGGTTTAAGATTTCAAACTTTCTATTGACCAGAACAGCCGCAGGAGAAAACCGTTTTAATAACTGATTTTGCATAAATGTCGAAATATTATTTGAGGATAACTTTCTTTTGTGATCAATCTTTATTTTTGGAGAATGATCTGTATATTTCATAATGGGCATTTGCATTCGATCTATCCTTTGACCAATTCGGCGATAGATTCGAAACTCTTTGGAAATTATTTCAAACAGATTGTTTTGGTATCCTATCGTTTCTGAATTACCCAGGATTAAATATCCCTTTTCCTTTAATGAAAAATAAAACAAATCAATAATTTTTTTTTGAGTCTCTGGATTCAGATAGATGAGAAGGTTTCTGCAACTAATTAAATTCATATTAGAAAAGGGTGGGTCTCCAATAAGATTTTGCACAGCAAATACCACCGATTCACGTATTTTTTTCAAAATTCGATATTCATGGCCTTCTTTAACAAAATACTTATCTAAATAGTATGTTGGGACACTATCGGCAATGGTTTCTGGATAGATGCCCTTTCTTGCAGTTTCTATAGCGACAACGTCAATATCAGAAGCAAAAATTTGGGCGTTAAAATGTTTATTCGAACATTCAAATGCTTCATGAATCAATATGGCGAGGGTATACACTTCTTGTCCGGTAGAACAGCCGGGAATCCACAATCTTAAAGGCGTGGCATCAGACATATTGAAAAGCAAAGCGGGTAAAATGTTTGTACTCACGTTGTTCCAAACCTGTTCTTCACGAAAAAAACCAGTAACACCAATTAGTAAATCTTTCAGCAGATTACTTTGTTCATCGGGATCTTCTTTCAAAATGTTTACGTAATCAGCCATACGTTCGATTTGGCGGAACCTCATTCGACGTTCAGTCCGGCGAATGATCGTATTTCGCTTGTAATTCCTGAAATCTTGATTTGAACTGTGTCGAATGATTTTCAGCACCTGATTAAATTCATCCTTGTTTTCAATGGCAAGGTTGGTATCTATACATGGATGATGAATAAATTTGATAATGGCATCAGGAATGTCTTCAATGGAAAGGATTAAATCGACCATTCCTGTGTCAATTGCGCTTTGAGGCATGCCTTTATGTTGAACTGTTTTTGGATTTTGGGCAATAACCAATCCTCCATATTCTTTGATGTATCTTAGGCCTATTGCGCCATCATTCATGGTACCTGATAGAATCACCCCAATGGCCTGTTCTTTTCGGGTCATGGCTAATGAACGGAAAAAGAAATTTATCGGAAGGTTAAGTCCACTATTTTTGGATATTTCACATGAAATAAGTTCGTTGTTTTCAATATTGATGTTTCGATTGGGCTCGACGATATAAATTTGATTTGATTGAATTTTTAACCGTTTATCAACCTGGATTACAGGCATATCTGTTTGATGAGCAATTATTTCAACCATTAAACTTTTGTGCATTGGATCAAGATGTGGAACCAGTACAAAAGCCATCCCTGTATTTGCAGGCACTCTTCTGAAAAAAACTTTCAATGCATCCAAACCACCAGCAGAAGCACCAATACCAACAATAGGTATTTTCGATGAATGTATAGTAAATCGATTTGATACGTTAGAGGATTGTGACTGTGAAATAGACATTTGGCTATCTCCTAATATTGAGCATGCTGCTAAATAAGTAACACTTCGTCAAAATACTCTATTTTATGTTACATTCCTTAATAAATATAGAAAATACGTTAACACAGTTTAACTCAAATTTTGAAAATATTAATTAAAGAGTAGCATATCGAAAAATAATTAACAACATAAATAAAGTGTAGCCAATAGTGTCAGAAGAATACTCAATATTCGGTTATCATGCCGTTGTGACAGGGACGATTTCCATATTCCCCCATGCCCCCATGGCATCATCTATCACAATAAGGATACCCTCAATAGCTGAATTTTTTTTTGCAAAAGAAATGGCATTGGAAATATCGGTTGGAGACTTGACGTGATTAGCTGTTGCTGTAGCCACAGCATCAGCTAATGCAGCGGATTTTGAACGAATGACAACAGCATCTGCTTTTCCAAAACTCAAAGAATGTCCGATTGTTCCGGAAGAAGTGCAGATGGCTAAAGAATTACCAGGGTGATTGACCCGAATGCCTATTCGATGACTAAATGGTGATTTTCCGGCATAAACGCCTACAACAAAAGGCTCATTTCGTTGAATAAACAAATCCCCACCATTTTCAACAATAATTTCATCACTATAATTGAGTAAATCTTTTCCAACATACTCTGCTATGACGCCTGCCACAGATGCCATTGGACCAACACCTGCTTTTTGACCGGCTTCAATCATTTGTCGAATAATTTCAGGTGCAGGGCCAATGGCATCCCAGGGAACAAGGGTTGTGGCAAAATCAGGGAACTGAGCAATGTAGGATTCAATATATTCCCGATACGTCATAATACTTTCATAGGCTTCATTGATGAGTTGGCGAGTGGCATAAATATATAAATCTGTTTCTGCCACTACAACCTGAAAACCTGTTAATGATTTTGTTTTCGTCAAATGCCTGTAAAAGCGCTCATTTGATTTTGCCACTGTCTGTCCCCAGATTTAAGCGACAATTTTATCGATGACAATGTCCATCGCACGGGTAAAATCGTTGTCTATGGACTGGCTCATTATAGGATTACCATCATCACATGCATGAACAACTTGTGGATCAAATGGAATGGAGCCCAAAAAAGGCACCTGAGCTTTTTCAGCCGTCACCTGACCGCCACCTTTTTTGAATAATTCAATCGTATCACCGCAATGTGGACATTTGAATGGCCCCATATTTTCCACAATACCCACAATTTCCATATTGAGTTTTTTACAGAAATTGATGGACTTGCGAACATCAGAAAGAGCAACACCTTGTGGCGTTGTGATGATAACAGCTCGGGCATCAGGTATGGTTTGTGCCACACTTAATGGTTCATCGCCAGTTCCTGGTGGTGAATCAATCACCAGATAATCCAGCTCATCCCATTTCATGTCTGCAATAAATTGTCGAATGACACCATTTTTCAATGGGCCTCGCCAGATAACGGCCTGATCTTCTTCCTGCATGAGAGATTGCATGGATACGACTTTGAGATTATCATTAAATGCTTTTGGAATAACTACTTTTCCCTCAGTAATATCTAACAGACCTTTTAATCCCATAATGCCATGTATGCTGGGTCCATGTAAATCAACATCCATCAGACCAACCTTAAAATTTTTATTGGACAGCCCAACTGCGATATTCGCTGCCATACTGCTTTTTCCCACACCGCCTTTACCACTCATGACCAGTAATTTATTTTTTATTTTTCCTAACGTACTTTCAATCATTTGATCTTGAATATTTTGCGCCATTTTCTGAGCATTTGCATTACATGCACTTGCTGGTTGTTCGTTTGCCATTAACTTTCTCCTTTGATATTATTAAAAAAGACAATAATCGATACTGTCTTTTTCGTATTGTTTTGATGAGAATGAATGATCATTTCTCCATATGAAACTCTCAATTACCGAATATTATATTATTTTGCAAATTTTTTAAAACCAATCAGGCATAGATATTGCTGATTAATCATTATTTTTGATGAAAACCAATTGAGATTTATCCCAAAACGAATGTCTGCGAATGAAAAAAAATTTTTTTCCAATCCAAAATCAGTTACAATATTCTCGTAAGATCAGAAAGCATTATGATCATCGTATTACAAACATGACGCCTAAAATGCGCCGGGCAAAATCATATTACCATACGCGCATGATCCGAGTATTTAAACATTTAATTCCCAAAGGCAAAAGAATTCTTGAGATAGGATGTGGTGAAGGAAAAACGCTGGCAGCGCTTTCACCTTCATTTGGGGTCGGTATTGATATTTCAAAAGAAACCATTTGTCGCGCGCGCGATAAGCATCCCAACATTCATTTTTTTCAACATGATGCTCATGAACTGGGAATTAAAGGGTCGTTTGATTACATCATTTTATCAGATTTGATAAATGATTTATGGGATGTGCGATACGTATTTTCACAATTAAAGAGCTTATGTCATAGACGTACACGTATTATCATCAATTTTTATAGCCGACTATGGGGTTTCCCTCTATGGTTGGCTCAAAAGTTGAATCTGGCAGCTTCTTACCCACCACAAAACTGGCTTACTGAATCAGATGTCACTAATTTACTGGATCTTTCAGGTTTCGAAACCATGGGCATCTGGCAGGAATTATTGATGCCTGTTCGTATCCCCCTGTTATCTCAATGGATCAACCGATTTTTTATACGGATATGGCCATTGAATAATTTTGCCATGACCAACATGATAATGGCACGTATGAAAACCGATTTTTCAAAACAATTATCGTTTAAACCTTCTGTTTCCGTTATTATCCCTGCCAGAAATGAAGCTGGAAACATTCGGGCATTAATCCAACGCACTCCTGAAATGGGCACGTCAACTGAAATTATTTTTGTTGAAGGCGGCTCTGATGATAATACCTGGCAAACCATCAATCAGGAAATCAATTTACATCCAAATCGTCAGTGTCGAGCATTTCAACAAAATGGCCATGGCAAAGGTGATGCCGTACGTATGGGGTTTCGCGAGGCAAAAGGGGACATATTAATGATTCTGGATGCTGATATTTCTGTTGCTCCTGAAGATTTAAGGATGTTTTTTGACGTTTTATGCCAAAATCATGGGGATATGGTAAACGGCGTTCGTCTTGTCTACCCAATGGATGAAAAAGCCATGAGATTCTGGAATTTTTTGGGCAATAAATTTTTTTCACTGGCTTTCACATGGCTATTGGGACAACCCATAAAAGACACCCTGTGCGGCACCAAAATTCTTTGGAAATCTGATTATCAGGAAATTGAAGCCAATAGACAGTATTTTGGAAACATCGATCCCTTTGGAGATTTTGATTTACTGTTTGGTGCTGTGAAACAAAATCTTAAAATTGTTGACCTACCTATTCGTTACCGGGAAAGAACTTATGGAAAAACCAATATCAATCGATGGAAACACGGTTGGCTACTGCTCAAGATGATGAAACATGCTGCTATGAAAATTAAGTTTTTATGATTTTCTGAACAAAGACAAATATATACCTATAGACCGATACACTTTTCTTGCATTAAAAAATGAACAGCACGGGCTGATTTTTCAAAAGCCTCATGTAATTTCCAATTGCTTTTATCTCTGTCTCCAACAAAATTTGATGCTGTTCTCACCTCTATAAATGGAATTTGATATTGAATGGCAACATGTGCGATGGCCGCACCTTCCATATTTTCCATTCCAGCATTGTAGTGCTTGTATAATGATTTTATCCGTTCCTGGCGTGTGGGCAATGTGGACACCGTAATAAAAGGGACTTTTTTGATAATGGTAGACGATTGAAAGGACTGTCTCAATTGTTTGAATGCATTATTCGTATGATATTGACTGGTAGGATATTGCGCAAAAAAATCTTCATTGTTGGTCTGAATTAATGGAAAAGGAAATGGTTTTAATGGGCTATCTGGTGACAAAGTTTCTATCCCAGAATGAATATCGTTTTCACTGGTGGCAATACCAATATCGCCAATGGAAAGCCCTGATTCTCTAAAAGCACCAGAGATGCCTGTATTGATAATCATTTTGATTGGATATTTTTCTATGGCAGCAGTTGTGGCATGAGCGGCATTGATCATGCCAATTCCCGATTGAAGCACAATTAACCTCTGATTGGCAATATATCCGGAAAAAGCTGGTTTATTACCAATCTGAAACGTATGTTTATCTGAAAATAATGATGTGACAGGAACGACCTCATCTGCTACTGCTGCCATGATTAAAATGAATTGAGAACAATCAGTCATCCAAACCCATTGTTCCACCAGGATTCATAATATTATTAGGATCAAAATGATTTTTCAATGTTCGGATAACATCCATCTGATTTTTACCCAAATGTTTTTCCATCCAGGGCCCCATCAAGCGCCCCACGCCATGATGATGACTGAGCGAGCCGCCATGTTGTTCAATTTGTTTGATTATTCCGCGATGGAAATCAACAAATGATTGGATGTCTTTATTTTTTAGAATAAAAATAAAATATAAATTCGTCCCTCGACTATAAAAATGCGATGCATGTGTCATACAGACAACCTGTGGGTGTCCTTTTATATAAGCGCGTACACCGCGATGAAGATCGTGTAATTTATCCCATGTAACACCTGATTCCAATGTATCGATTAAAACGCCATAATCATTTAAATCTTCACGCATATAAGGGTCAAGGTATCGGCCATGTGACCATTGAGTCAGCGGATATCCGGTTAAATACATGGCTTTATGCTCAGCGCAAATTTTTCTAACTTTCTTTTTCACATTAATAGCAAAATCACGTTCACCATCCGCTTGACCAATCAGAAGACATCTTTGCATGGGTTGAAAACCTCGAACACGCATTAAGGTATCAAAAACCGTACCTTCTATACCATATAATTTTAATCCCACATCGGTTTCTTCAGGATCGGAAATTCGGAAAACAGAAGGCATACCAAACTCAGATTGTGATATTTCCCGTGTCGCATCAACGGCACTCTCCCAGGTGGGAAAAATGAATGCAAAGGGTTGAGAGTTTTCAGGCATATATCGAAATACTTTCATGGTAACATGAACCAAAACGCCAAAAGCCCCTTCATTCCCTTTCATTATATCATTAATTTTAGGTCCTGTGGCTGTTCCGGGATAATCCAATGTTTTGATATCACCTGCGGGAGTTACATATTCTTGGCTGACAACAATATCGTAAGCATCGCCATAATACGAAGATTGTTGACCAGATCCCAGGGTTACCACCCAACCACCAACGGATGAATATTCAAATGACTGCGGAAAATGACCACAGGTATACTTTCTTTTAGCGTTCAATGTATCAGGCGCGCTATTCAATATACGTTCATATTCCGGTCCCATCATGCCAGCTTCAACAGTAATGGTCTGATTGGTTTCATTAAATGAAATAACCCGGTTCATATGAGTTTGCATTACCAAAGAGATGCCGCCTTTTGGACACTGAAGCCCCAATGTTACGGATGAACCACCACCATATACGGTAACAGGAATTTTTTCAGTATTACAATAAGCGACTATCTGTTGAATGTCTGCTTTGCAGGTGGGATGAATAACAGCATCAGGTACATTGCTGACAATTCCTTTTCTAAGATACAGTGCTTCTTCAAGGGTTTTACCATAGGCATATTTAACGCGGGAATAATCATCGGTATTAACATTATTTTTGCCGACAACATCAATAAACCAATCGATATGTGTTTGATCCAGTTTTACAGGATGTTTGCATATAACGGCTTCATGGCCTTCTTCCTGTCTTTTTTGAAAATCATCATCTGTCAGTTGAAAAACATCTTTTAGCATCGCATACAATCGCTTGTTTGGATGTTTAAACTGATCAGGCGCTCCCCATTTAAAAATTGACCGAAATGTTCCCTTTTGGGGAGCATCTTCAGTCCACTGTGGTTCAAAACTTGACATTGTTTCTCCTTTATTGTTAACGGATGAAAAAAATATATATAAATGAACTATTTCTGACGTCGATCATAATGAGAAAAATGCATTGAAAAAGTTCCCCTACCTTGTGTTGCTGATCGAAGTGAGGTTGAATATCCAAACATCTGAGATAAAGGGACTACTGTTTTGACAACCTGAATTCCTTTTCTGGATTCAATATCAATAATTTTACCATTTCTTGAATTAATATCACTGATGGCATCTCCCATAAAAGCTTCAGGAACCAGCACTTCAACTTTCATTATCGGCTCCAGTAGAAAAGGATTGGCTTTTTGTAAGCCATCTTTGCATGCCATTGATGCTGCGACTTTAAATGCCAGTTCTGTGCTCTGTGAGTCTCTGATCACAGCATCAATTAATTCAACATGAACATCCAGAACTGGATAGCCCATGACCATTCCACTTTCCATAGCTTCAAAAATACCCTGCTGAACCGCTTCTACAAAGTGTTCTGGTACAAGAGTATCTTCTGGCAATGATGATATAAACTGATTTCCAGTTCCACGTTTTAGTGGGGATAAACTCAAACGAACTTCAGCATAATGGTGCTGTCCAGCAATTTCCTTATCAAAAATAGCAGATGATTTTACCGATTCGTCAATGCTTTCACGATACATGACCTGTGGTTTCCCAACCCTGACTTGCGTATTGAATTCTCGTTGCATTCGACTGACCAATATTTCAAGATGCAATTCACCCATACCTGATATGATCGTTTGTCCTGTTTCTTCATCTTCGTATGTTTTAAAGGTTGGATCTTCTTCAGACAATTTCATCAGAACATCTTTTAAACGTTCTTCATCAGCGTGAGATTTAGGCTCAATGGCAACAGAGATAACCGGTTCGTAACTATCAATTTTTTCCAGAATGATTGGTTTTCCCTGAAAATTTAATGTATCACCAGTGCCAGAGAATTTTAAGCCCACAATCCCTACTATTTTACCAGCGCCTGCTTTTTGAATACGCGTCCGTTTATTGGCGTGCATTTCCAAAATTCGCGAAATCTTTTCTTTTTTGTTCTGAATGGGACTGTATACATCCTGATTTGATTCTAATGTACCACTATATATTCGAACAAACGAAAGTTTTCGGCCTTCAATCATTGATACTTTAAAAATCAATGCTGCCAGTGGCGCAGATTCATCAGGTGGACAGGGAATTTTTTCTTTGGTTTCTGTTGAAAAACCGTGAAGTGGTGGCACATCATAGGGTGAGGGTAAAAAATTCACAATAGCATCAAGTAATGGCTGGATGCCTTTATTTTTCAATGCAGAGCCACACAATACTGGCACTCGTTTTAAAGAAATGGTTGCATTTCGAATAGCTGCAATCAGATCATTTTCAGATATGGTTTCTTCGGCAAGATATGCTTCCATTATGGTATCATCAACATCGGCAATACTTTCAATCATTTTTTCACGTTGATTGTGGGCAGCCGCCATCATGTTGCTTTGAATTTCCTTGTAATGGAATGTACTGCCAAGATCATCCGTTTCCCATTCAATCTGTTTCATCTGTATCAGGTCGATTACACCTGAAAATTGATCTTCAGCACCGATTGGTAATTGAATAACCAAAGGGCTGGCTCCCAATCGGTTTTTGATCATATCAACAACATTTTCAAAATTAGCGCCGATTCTGTCCAGTTTGTTGACAAAAGCCATTTTGGGAGTACCATATTTATCTGCCTGCCGCCATACGGTTTCAGATTGGGGTTCAACACCGCCAACAGCGCAAAAAACACCAATAGCACCATCCAAAACCCTTAAAGATCGTTCGACCTCAATGGTAAAATCAACATGACCGGGAGTGTCAATAACTTGAATTTCTTTGTTTTTCCACTTACAGGTGGTTACAGCCGATGTAATGGTAATCCCCCGTTCCTGTTCATCAGTCATCCAGTCCATGACAGCTTCACCATCGTGAACCTCACCAATTTTATGGGAACGACCTGTATAGTAAAGGATTCGTTCAGTTACAGTGGTTTTGCCTGCATCAATATGGGCTATGATCCCAATATTTCTTAAACATTCGATATGTTTCTTTTTTTTCATCTTACTATCAGCATGTTAGTTGTATATGGATACCGGATATCCAGATGGCCTGCCAAAGTATTAGCCTCCTGACCTCCGATGATTATTTTCACCTTCTCTATTTCCCTGACATTCAGCGTGAGTGTATTAACCATTGCATAAATCGCCAGCAATTCTTGAGTAACACCACCTGGAAAAAGGGAAACGATTGTTTGTTTTAAATCAATATAAGCGGTTTGATTTTCAGCATCAATATAAACTGCTCTTAATAAGTCCCCTTTGGGTAAAACCTGGGTTAATTTATTTCTTGGCCCATCAAATAAGGCATTCAGTAAAATATGGGCCAATTGTGTAGGACTGTCAGGATTAGAAACAATCCGATCTTCTACTTTCAAATAACGCTCGGCTTCATCTGTAAAATACAGATGTACCATTTTTTTGGTCAAGCGACGTTTCGAATAATTTTTTTTTTGAGTAATATCGGTCTCTGATTCTTGCTGTATATCCCACAATTGAATAATTGATGTAATGTAATACTCCGTGTTTGTTATAATATCCGCTATGCCAATGTTAAAATAAGAAAAAAACGCCGTGACCATCATGATAAACAAAAAAATGCCAATAATAGAAAATCCTAAATAGCGGAGTATTTTTTTCATCCTTAATTAAACCAGCATTGAAATCATGCTTTTAAATCTTCAATATATTGTGCAGCATCCAAAGCAGCAATGCAGCCTTCAGCAGCAGCGATGACAATCTGTTTGGCATAATTGTTTCGAAGATCACCAATGGCATATAATCCATCCAATGTCGTTCGACATCGATCATCAGTGTTGATATATCCCTCTGGTGAACGTTCGACAGTTTCCGGAACGATAGCATTGTTGGGGAGATATCCAATAAAAATAAAAACGCCATCAGTTTCCAGAGATCGTGTTTCGTTCGTTAGGGTATCTTTAAGCACAAGACCATTTACAGATTGCCCATTATCTTTGACTTCAATAGGAATGGTATTCCATAAAATTTCAACTTTTGGTTCAGCTAAAACACGTTTTTGTAGAATGCTACTGGCTCTAAGTTCATCGCGACGATGAAGCAAGTAAACTTTTTGAGCAAGTTTAGCCAGGTATAAAGCTTCTTCAACAGCAGTATTTCCTCCTCCAACAACAGCGACAGTTTTATTACGATAAAAAAAGCCATCACAGGTTGCACAATAGGATACCCCCCGGCCATATAACTCGCTTTCCCCAGGAATACCTAAATTTCGACTTCGCCCGCCACAAGCCAGAATTACTGCGCAGGTATCGAACGTTTTTCCATTGGATAATTCAACGGTATATCCTTTTTCGGATTGAGGACGAACAGCAACAACATCTTGTTGGAGTGTTTCCAGGTCAAATTTTTTCGCATGGTCTAAAAATTTTTGAGAAAGTTCAAATCCATTGATACTCTCAAATCCTGGATAATTTTCTACCATGTCAGTCATGGTCATCTGGCCGCCGAAAGCGCCTTTCTCAATAAGAAGTGTTTTTAAGGTTGCCCGCATGGCATAAATACCTGCAGTCAGTCCACCAGGGCCTCCACCAATGATGATTAAATCATATTGCATTGTATCTTTGCCTTTTTTATTTTTTAATGAACATGATAACTGTCAAGTCGTTGCACCAAAACGACGGTCTCGATTTGCGAAATTTTTCAAAATTGAAATATACTCATCTTCAGTAAAATCAGGCCATAATGTTTTTGTAATAAACAATTCAGAATAGGCAATTTGCCATAGCAGAAAATTGCTGACACGCATTTCTCCACTGGTTCGAATCAGTAGGTCTGGATCTGGAATTTTTGAGGTATAAAGATATTGACTGAAATTTTCTTCAGTAATTTGGTCAGTTGTCAGTTTTCCATCAAGAACATCTGCTGTTATTTGACGCGCAGCATGAACAATATCGTTTCGACCACCGTAACTTAGGGCGAGATTGAGAATCATTCCATCATTTCCAGATGTCGCTGAGATGGTCTCGTTTAGAATGGATTGAACGTCATCGGGCAAGCGATTGGTTTGCCCGATGCTGATCAGTTGAATATTATTGTCTATCAACTCTTTTCGTTCAGAAATCAGAAATTTTTTCAAAAGATGCATTAATGCTGAAACTTCCTGCCTGGAACGTTGCCAGTTTTCAGTGGAAAAGGCATAGAGTGTCAGCACCGAAATACCCAATTTTCGTGATGCACGGGTAATGTTTCGAACAGTATCAGCACCACGTTCATGCCCTTTTGTCCGATTCCACATGCGTTTTTTTGCCCATCGACCATTGCCATCCATAATGATTGCAACATGACGGGGAAGTTTCATTGGGTCAATCATACGTCAGTCTATTAGAATTCGAGGATTTCTTTTTCTTTTTCTTTACAAAGGGTATCAACTTTTTCAATAAAATCATCAGTGATCTTTTGCGTTTCATCCTGTCCTTTGAAAAGGTCATCTTCGGTGATATCACCATCTTTTTTCATTTTTTTGAGTATTTCGTTGGAATCTCTTCGAATATTTCGAATCGTAATCTTTCGTTCTTCGCCCATCTTACTGACTTTTTTAACCAGTTCTTTTCGTCGTTCTTCTGTCAGCGGTGGAATGGAAAGGCGAATAATTTTACCATCATTGGCAGGGGTCAATCCAAGATCTGACTTCAGTATTGCTTTTTCAATATCGCCAAGTACTGATGCATCCCAGGGTTGAATTGTAATCAGACGGCTTTCAGGAACTGATAATGTTGACATTTGATTCAGTGGTGTTCGGGTACCATAATAATCCACTCGAATTCCATCTAACAATGATAGAGATGCGCGACCAGTCCGAACCTTTTGAAGTTCTTTAATGAAACCATCCCTGGCGACTTCCATTTTCTCTTTTGTTTCGTCAAAAACCATATCTAACATAATTTTTCTCCTGACCAAACAATCTCGCGGAAGTTCCACATTTGACCGGAAATTTCCGCGTGATTGAATTTTTTGTTTGTAATACGTTCAGTGGTCAATGTATGTGCCGATTGTCTCACCACATACAAAACGATCGATATTACCCGCTTTCTTGATACTCAATACTTCTACAGGCAATGCATTGTCCATAGCCAGAGAAATAGCAGTCATATCCATAACTCTCAACTGACGTTCAAGAACGTCTCTATAAGTTATTTTTTCAAGACGCTTGGCATTGCTGTCTTTTTCTGGATCCCTATCATAAATGCCATCCACTTTCGTGGCTTTAATTAAAACTTCAGCCTGTACTTCCTTTGCACGAAGCACAGCTGCTGTATCTGTTGTAAAATAGGGATTTCCAGTTCCTGCAGCAAAGATTACCACTCGTTTTTTTTCCAGATGCCGGATTGCTCTTCTGAGAATATACGATTCTGCAACTTCATGCATTTCAATGGCGGTTTGCACACGTGTTTCAACCCCTTTGTTTTGAAGGATATCTTGCAATGCCAGGCTGTTCATCACTGTGGCTAACATACCCATATGATCTGCCGAAGTTCGATCCATCCCAAAGGCTCCGGCTTTAACGCCTCGAAAAATATTGCCGCCACCAACAACTAATGCCATTTGAACATCCCTGAGGTAGATCCTTTTAATTTCCTCTGCAACATAATCCAACATTTGGGGACTGATACCAAAATCCAGTTCACCCATTAGAGCTTCTCCACTGAGCTTTAGTAATATGCGGTGATATTGAGGCGCCAAAATTATTCTCCTATCTGATAACGAACAAAACGTCGGATTGAAATATTTTCACCAGTTTTTGCAATGACTTCGTTTAAATAATCACTAATAGTGATACTGGTATCTTTTACATAAGCCTGATTCATTAAGCAGCTTTCTTCATAGAATTTTTTTATTTTACCTTCAACAATCTTTTCAACGACTTTTTCAGGCTTGCCTGTTTCTAAGGCTTGACCGCGAAAAATTTCTTTTTCTTTTTCAACCATATCCTCTGAGATATCTTCAGGTTTAACGCCTAACGGACTGGCTGCAGCAATATGCATGGCAATATTTTTAGCAAATTCGGAAAAATCATCAGTTTTGGCAACAAAATCTGTTTCACAATTGATTTCAACCAGAACACCTAATTTCCCACCCATATGAATGTAGGGACATACAATACCTTCTTTGGTTTCACGATCAGCACGTTTTTTTGCCGTGGCAAGTCCTTTTTTTCTTAAAAAGTCAACAGCTTTTGTCATGTCTCCATCACATTCTTTGAGCGCGGCTTTACAATCCATGATGCCGGCACTTGTTGCAGTTCTAAGCTGTTTGACCATGTCTGCAGTAATCGTTGACATTTTTTTCTCCTATGCCTGTAATTTCTTTATTGATAATATATTAGGTAAACGGCTGCCAAATGGCAGCCGTTAAATATCTGTTAAGTTTCAGAGTTTATTCAGAGGTTTCTGATTGTTCAGTTTTCCGTTTGATAACCTCAACAATAGATCCATCCGGGCCTTCAATTTGTCCCTGATTTGTTTCTTTAGCCTTTGGTTCTTCCTTAATGGGCTCTTTTGATTCTTTGCCTTTTTTAGGAGGTGATTTTTCTTTATCAGATTCTGCTTGCATTTTTTCTTCAAATTTTGCACGTCCTTCAACGCAAGCATCGGCAATTTTTGAGGTAATTAAACGGATGGCACGAATAGCATCATCATTACCCGGAATGACGTAATCAATCAAATCAGGATCACAATTGGTATCCACGACACTAACAACTGGTATTTTTAGTTTATTGGCTTCACGAACAGCAATGGCTTCATTTTTAGGGTCAACAACAAAAATTGCGCCAGGTATTTTTTTCATACTTCGAATACCACCCAGGTTGTTATCCAGCTTGACACGTTCTTTTTCCATTTTCAGACGTTCTTTTTTGGGAAATAAATTGATGGTACCATCATTTTTGATATCATTGAGATAGTTCAGTCGATCAATCCCTTTTTTAATCGTCTGATAGTTTGTCAGCATGCCGCCCAACCACCGGTTATGAACATAAAACATTTCACAACGATTGGCTTCTTCGTATATGGCATCTCGAGATTGTTTTTTTGTTCCGACAAATAAAACGCTTTTCCCGTTCGCCGCGGTATTGGCAATAAAATCATAAGCCGTACGAAACATACGCACTGTTTTTTGTAAATCAATAATATAGATACCGTTTCTTGCCCCAAAAATATAAGGTTTCATTTTGGGATTCCATCGTTTCGTCTGATGTCCAAAATGAACACCTGATTCCAACAATTCTTTCATTGTGATGTAGGCCATAATGTTTAAAACTCCTTTGGTTTTTTTCCGCCGCTCTACATGAGATAGCAAACTAACTTAATCTATAGATTGTCATTGTAAATATAGTTTGGTGGCATTATCAGTTGTCGATGGATTATTCATACGATTTCTTCTTGCCAAACATTTTAAATAATAAATCTATATCAAAAGCACCAGAATGCTGATTATAGAACGTGTGTAATATGAAGAATCAGAGAAAATTTCCTCAAATTGATCTGATTCTCAGTAATATTTAAACGAATATATTTAACATATATGGTATGGATTTGCAAGTAAAGATCGTAGCTCAATAATGATTCTAATTGGATTGTTTACAATATCCATAATGACCTGTTTTAGACAGCTACCGAAGCCCATCAAATAGAATAATTATTTCTTCAGCTTTTTCAATTCTCTATCGAACCAATTCAACCTGAATATGAGCGGCTATAAAGGGGAAAGTTATTCAATTGTGCTTCCTAATGTAGCAGACGAGTTGGCAATATTGTAATTTTTTATTGATCTATAATAAAATATTTGTTAATATGATCGTTTTAATTTATCTACAATTCGTCAAAATTTTATGACGTCGAAATATTTTTAAATAAGGAGTTATGGAAAATGCGTATAAAACGAGGATATAAAGCCCGTAGAAGAAGAAAAAAGATTTTGAAGTTAGCCAGAGGATTTCGAGGCGGGAGAAGCAAACTGTTTCGCACTGCAGCAGATTCAGTGGATAAGGCATTGTCTTATGCTTACCGAGATAGGAAGCAAAGAAAAAGAAATTTTCGACAATTATGGATTATTCGGATTAATGCAGCTGCACGCATGAATAATATTTCGTATAGTAAATTTATTCATGGATTAAAAAAATCGAACATCGATTTAGATCGTAAGGTGCTGGCTGAACTTGCTATTTCCGATCCTCCTGCTTTTACGAAAATCGCAGCGGTCGCTGCTAACGCAATTGTTTAAACACAACATTGTATGATTTTTTTAATTTAAGTGTAGTAGAATTCATTTGATATAAGAGGCACATATGAATGCCCCCGGTAATATTCTCAAACAAATTGAATCTGATGCAATCAAGGCACTTGAAGAAGCATCAGATGAAAGTGTTCTTCAGGAACTTCAGACTCGTTTTATAGGACGAAAGGGTGAATTAACTCGATTTCTAAGAAATATTTCTGACTTACCAAAAGAAGTTCGGCCTGAAGCTGGTAAAAATGCTAATCTTTTGAAAAAAAAGTTAGAGGACTTTTTTCAAAAGACGTTAATAAGGATTCAAACGGATAAACAGGAAAAAGAACCAGGAATTGATATATCCTTGCCCGGACGTCCAATATCATGCGGCGCTTTTCACCCATTGACACTAATGAACAGTGAAATTTGTGAGGTGTTCAAACAGTTGGGGTTCGAAATTGTTGAAGGGCCAGAAGTTGAGTTGGATTATTATAATTTTGAGGCATTGAATATTCCAAAGGATCATCCTGCACGTGATATGCAGGATACTTTTTATATTTCAGACAGTGTCGTTCTTCGTACGCATACATCTCCGCTTCAAATTCGAACCATGGAGAAAAAAAAGCCACCTGTTCGGATTATAGCCCCCGGAAAAGTTTATCGTTGTGATTCTGATATTACACATACCCCTATGTTTCAACAAATCGAAGGACTACTGGTTGATAAAAATATTCATTTTGGTCATTTGAAAGGTATTTTAACCACATTTGTACATCATATTTTTGATGAACAAACGCAATTGAGATTTCGGCCGAGTTTTTTTCCATTTACAGAACCTAGCGCTGAAGTAGATATCCAATGTGTGATGTGCCGAGGGGATGGATGTCGTGTATGCTCACAAACCGGATGGTTAGAAATTTTGGGGGCAGGGATGGTTCATCCGGCTGTTTTCGAAAATGTTCATTATGATACCGATCAATTCACAGGATTTGCTTTTGGAATGGGAATCGAGAGAATTGCAATGCTTAAATATGGCATTGATGATATTCGAAAATTTTATGAAAATGACGTTCGATTTCTCAATCAATTTTAGTTCATTTCAATCATGATTCAAATAGTCGCTTATCTGAATCATAATTTCTTCATAAAGAATTAAAGGCAACCATCATGAAAGTAAGTAAAAGCTGGCTTAGCGATTATGTCAGCATTCAATCAGACACCAATCAACTGGCTGATGCTTTAACCATGGCAGGGTTAGAGATAGAAACTATTTCAGAACCTTTTGCATATTTAGATAATGTTGTTGTTGGAAAAATAAAGTCCATAACACCACATTCCAATGCTGATAAATTACAATGCTGTCGTGTAGATATTGGAGAAAAAACAGTACCAATTGTTTGTGGCGCAAAAAATATTTTTGAAGGTGCCTCAATTGCCTGTGCATTACCGGGAACGTGCTTACCCGGTGGTCTTATACTCAAAAAGACTGTTATTCGTGGTGAAACATCTGAAGGCATGATTTGTTCAGAAAAAGAATTAGGCATTGGTGAAGATTCTAAAGGCGTTCTTATATTTGAAGATTCCTATACCACTGGTATGCCCTTAAATAAAGCCTTAAATTTAACAGACGCTGTTATGGAGATTGGTTTAACCCCAAACCGTCCTGATTGCGCCAGTATGATTGGTGTAGCAAGGGAAATTGCAGCTATAGAAACCACCAAAATTAAATATCCTTCAATGACAGTTGATGAAACAGGTCCGGACTGTTCAAGTATGACATCGGTGATCATAGAAAATCCAGATCATTGTCCAAGATATGCGGCCCGTGTCATGCTGAATGTCACGATTGAACCCTCGCCACAATGGCTCCAACAAAGACTTTCATCAATTGGATTACGTCCGATTAATAATGTTGTCGATATCACTAACTTTGTCATGATGGAAACAGGACAACCCCTTCATGCCTTTGATTACGATTTGCTTGATGAAAATCGAATAGTTGTTCGAACAGCAAAACAGAATGAACCATTTACCACACTGGATAATAAAGAACGTAAGATGAAAAATGATATGTTGTTTATTTGTGATGGTAAAAAGCCTGTCGCTGTTGCTGGTGTTATGGGGGGATTAAATTCTGAGATCAATGATAACACATCAAGAGTTCTTTTAGAAAGCGCTTATTTTCAGCCCACCAGTGTTCGAAAAACATCTAAAAAATTAGGCCTTAGCACAGATGCTTCATACCGTTTCGAGCGGGGGATTGATCCTGAAGGGGTTATTTTTGCCATAAATCGTGCGGCTCAATTAATGAAAGATATTTGTGGGGCAACAATCTGTAAAGGAATTGTGGATGTTTACCCTCAGCCAATTCCTAACGTAACTATTGATGTTAGTGTTAAGAAAACACATCAATTAATTGGAATTTCACCCGGGCAAGAACAGATTCGATCCCTTTTGGAATCTATTGAATTTGAAGTAGATCTTGTTGATAATGATATGATAAACGTAAAAGTGCCTTCATTCAGAGTTGATGTCAAACGACCACAGGATATCATGGAAGAAGTGGCTCGACTGGTGGGATATAATGAAATTCCAAGCGTTTCACCTGTTTCCGCAGCATATGTTGAGAAACCATCACTGCACCTGATGCATCGTCAAAAAATCAAACAAATTTTGGTCGGCCTTGGTTTTTTTGAAACAATCAATTACAGTTTTATTTCCGCGAATTCAGCTGACCGACTACAATTAGCCCCAGATGATGAGCGCCGATATCATGTTGAGCTGCTGAACCCTATCTCGGAGGATCAAGCGGTGATGCGGACATCACTGGTACCAGCTATGCTTGAATCCGTTCATCGCAATTTAAATCAGAAAAACCCCAATCTCAAACTTTTTGAGTCTGGAAAAGTATTTTTAAATCACTCCAATGCTCCGTTACCGCAGGAACGTGAGTACATTGTCGGTATATGGACAGGTGCCGCACAAATTGAAAACTGGCAACAATCAGAAACACCTTGTGACTTCTATGATTTAAAAGGTGTTGTCGAAAATCTGCTGAAAAGATTGTACATAAAAAAATTGATTTTTTGTAAACCAGAAAAAAGAATACCTTATTTTCGAAAAGGTTATGTTGCTGATATTATGGTTAAACATCAACATATTGGAGCATTAGGAGAAATTCATCCCGAAGTTCTCAATAACTATCAGATAAAGCAGCCTGTGTATTTGTTTGAAATTGATTATGAAACTTTATATACCTTAATTCCAGAAAAAATTTCATCCAGACCTTTACCCAGATATCCTTCAACAACCAGGGATATGACATTGATTCTTGATAAAGCTGTTCAAGCAAAAGAAATTATTGATGCTATGAAATCTTGTAATGAAAAGCTCGTATCAGATATTCATATTTTCAGTGTTTACGATGGGAGTCCAATACCTGAAGGTAAAAAAAGCATGTCGTTCAGAATAACGTTCAGATCCTGGGAAGAAACATTAAAAGATGAAAAAATAAATCAAATCCATACTGAAATAGCGACAACTGTAATCAAGACTTTTAATGCCGACCTTCCATAATTAAAGATTAAGAGGAATCATGAAATTTTTTGTTGGAGAAAAAAATATTGGTAATGAAGTTACAAAAGCAGATGTTCAGAAAGTGATTGATCACCTGTCACAAAAAGGATGGGACGTTGCTTATGGAATGCGAGAGAATGAATTGACTTCTGATGATGAAAAAGACCGACAACGTGAATTAGAAGATGCTTTTGCTGATGATTTTATGAACTGCCTGGATGAGTTAGGGCTTTAATTGATTCTTTTTTCCATTAAGGAGATTGGGCTATGCCAGACCACCCACATATTAAACTGATCGCACAAAATAGAAAAGCACGGTTTGACTATTTTATAGATACAGAATATGAGGCCGGAATTTCATTAAAAGGCACAGAAGTCAAATCGCTTCGGTTGGGAAAAGCGAATCTAAAAGATGCATATGCAAGAATCAGAAATGGAGAGGTATTTGTTCACCAACTGCACATTTCAGAATGCCCTTTTACGCACTATGGGAACCATCAAGCCAACCGCCCAAGAAAATTGCTTTTGCACAAATATGAAATCAAACGGTTATTGGGGAAAACACAAGAAAAAGGATTTACGCTTATTCCGCTGAATTTATATTTTAAGAAAGGAAAAGTTAAGATTACTATTGCCCTGGCGAAAGGTAAACAGAAATATGATAAACGCGAAGCTATCCGAAAAAGAGATGAAAAAAGAGAGATGGCAAGAGAGCGCAAAGGTTCTTGATAAAAAATAAAACACTTGACAAAAAAGATAAAAAGATTACTTTAGTTTTCGTTTACAAAACCGATCTTTAAAACCTATCATTTAATTATCATATCCATGAGGGGGCGAAACGGCTTCGACGGGGATATGGAAGCATTGGTTGCATACCGAGTTTCTGCCACTCGTAAAACGGCGGAACATAAACATAATCGCAGATGATTATAACTACGCCCTAGCTGCTTAGTCAGCTAGCGTCCTATTCAGTTTTTCCTGCGGACTGGAATAGGGCGCCGACCAGCAGGATAGTTTGATAAAGGCGCCTGTAACTTTATTGAGCGAACCCTTTTACAGGATGGCGATGTCAATATTTTGTTCGGAGAAGATTAACATTGCGACAATTAAAATTCGAACTAAGTATGTAGATGCCACTGTGGAATATTTTCGGACGCGGGTTCGACTCCCGCCGCCTCCATCTCACATAGGTCTTTTGTTATCAACGTTTTGGGTGTTATGTGTCGCTTCATTTTTCTTGATTGTGCCCTAAATTGTGCCCTTATCATCTTTTTTATCCTTTTTGCTCACGTTTTCAGAATAGAATTTCTCAAAAAGGGAACCATCTTTTCGAGTTAGATTTTTAATATATTTTGTGTATCTTTTATGGATCATTGAGGTATCAGCGTGTCCCATTATTTTAGCTATATAATCAATAGGTTCTCCGGCTTTGATTGCCCATGTGGCAAAAGTGTGTCTTGTGCAATACATTTTTCGATAGCGAACATCTGTCTTTTTTAGAACTCTGTGCCATAATTCACGAAGTTTATCCTGCAAAATTGGCCTTCCAAATAAATTTACAAATACATATTCACTATTATATTTAGCAGATAGTTCTTTTTGTTCATTTAAAATTTGTCTGATTGCACCTGTTAGAGGAATGAATCTATAGCTACTCTTTGTTTTCATTTCATTTTTTTTCTTCATTTCGGACACGACTATTATCAATATCAATATAATCTTCTTTGATTGCTGACCATTTGAGTGCAACTTGCTCGGATGGCCTTAGGCCAGTTGAAACAGCAAATTTAAAATATGGTATATACCAGGGATTCATTTTTTTTGCCATTATCTTATTCCTTATTCCATTCTTCTATATTAAGTCCAAAATTTTACGGACTTCTTTTCGATTTGAAGGACTATCATCTAAGCCAGTTGATTCCTTAGCTCGTTCTCCCATATACGGAAAACGCGACCCACAGTTTTTTGCCTCTCTTTAAAACTGAGCCTGGTTTATTTTTATTTAGGTTATCGAAATATTTTGTTTCCATAATTTACCCCTTTATGCACATCTTGGATTTTGGTAATTGATTAATTTCAGGAATGTCAGATTGGTTATTTTCTCTAAAATCTCTATAACTAAAAGGTGCGCTTGCGGTATCTCTAAAAGCCATGCTTCGCAGGCACTCCAGATAAACAATATTTTTCGTGGTGTTGGTTTGACATAGTGTTTATTTTTTATAAACTCTTTCTGACAAACAAGATTCTTGATGCTCCCAACTGGATATTTTATCCGAGAGCTTAATTCTTTTGCTGTAAGGTATTCTTCAGCCATATTAACCTCCAAAGCTTTGGTGATTAAGCCTTATGTGATAATCGTTTATTGTTAAAAACAATCTCAATAAGTTTCTCTTTTGGCGGGTAAATGATTGAACCACCAAATTTTTTCCCATCTAATTCATTCCAATGTTTGTATGCCCATGCTTGACTTTTATTGAAAAGTTGAGCAACTTTTTTTGCATTTAAATAGTTTTCTTGTTTTTGTTCCATCACAACCTCTTGCTTTCATAGCTTTATTGAACCGTTGATTTAATTATTATAAAAAAAATGATATTTTTTGAATTATGTGTTAAACATAATTCGTTCAATATTAACAATAGTAAATTCGCTTTAATGAATATGTTTATTTTTACGTTTTGTTTTGTTGTTTTTGCAATAATTAGTTTATCCTTTATTGTTAATATTTATTTTGAATTTATTTTTATTTTAATGAAATTATAGTTAGGTGGGTTATAAATCATGAAACTACAGGATAGAATAAAATACATCCAAAATGAACTTGGAATGACTCAGAAAGAGTTCGCAAGAATTCTTCAAGTTCCAGCAGGATCTGTGACAGATTGGTATAATAAAGGTGTAACACCAAGATCGGATAAATTAATACGAATGGTAGAAATTTTTTCTGTGAACCCATCGTATTTAATAACTGGCCAAGGTTGTCCTTTTATAAGAATGCACAAGTGGAAAGAGAAAGATGAAATTGCTTTAAATAAAAAATATAGCCATTTGCTATTTCTTATTAATCATTATCAAAAAGGTGACCTTATAAAAGGATTCTATAATATACACAATGTTAATAATTGGCGTGAAGCCCTTGACCAAAAATTAGGGAAATTCATATTCGGTGGACTCTATACAATAGCTAAACGCTTTAATGTTTCACCAAATGTATTGCTTGTAGAAACTTATTCAGGTTTTTTTTACGATATAATGCATTATCTTGCTCATGGAAAAAATTTAACTGCAGATCATTTGTATATACTTACTGTTGCTTGCCATTATCATACTGAGGATTTAAGAAAGATATTTCCTGAAAATCCAATATCATATCTAAACAAAAAAGATCTTTATGTACAAATTGAATTTAAAACACGAATAAAGTATGCAATTTATGGCTTAAATGAAATATCTAAACAAAAAAATGTTTCAAACACTGCGTTCTTAGGCATACAAGAGGCATTTAAACAATTAGACCAAGCTTTACAAAGCAAAGATATACCTTTATTTTGCGAAAAAGAAAGACATAACTATTTTTATTGGACTAGTTGTCCTATTTGTGACAGAAAAATAGATAGCCCATCAATGAATTATGAATTTGATTTTTCAAATATTACTGTTAATACAGAGGATGACTCATTAGATAACTTTACATTAGAAATTTGTGAGTGGTTATCAATAATGAATAAATCCAAAGAAGAACTAATAGAAAATATTCATAAACTTTGTAATTAATGCAGCTTTTGATGGTCAGTTGTTGTAATTTGAAGCAATTCTATGTGAAAAAAAATGAGGTGTAATTGGTTGTTTGAGGGGGCGTAGATGAAACACGTATTTTATTATAAAATAAAAAATATTCGTTTTCTTATATTATTTATAGTTAAAAACAGCCTTGACATTAGGACAACAATACTCAACGCGAAGCCTGAAATATTTAAAAGTTATTTGTCGAAAAATGGCTGGATAAAAAAAAGTGCAAGATGCGTTTGCTAAAATATCCTGATCGCATAATCTTTCATTATTGATTTTGATAATAAATTGGCAAACCAAAATGGTGAATAGGCAGAATTTAAGGACAATGTATTATGATAAAAGAAATTACATTTAAAAAATGGAAAAGTTTTGATGAAGCGACTCTGTTCATTGATCCACTTACCATCATCATTGGTGCAAACGCCAGCGGAAAATCAAACACTTTGGATGTGTTGTTATTCTTAAATCGGCTGGCATCTGGCGTCGGGATATCGCAGGCAATTAATGGTGATGTGAACCTTTCTCCATTACGTGGCGGATTTGAGTGGATATGCCAAAAGCCTTCAAAGCAATTTACTATTATTGCATTAGTCGAATTTTCGGAGAAGAAAGAATATCGTTTTGAAATAACAATTCAGGTTAATGAGACCAGGGCGGAAATCTTTCAGGAAGAATTAGTCATGCTGTCATATCAACGTAAGAACAGTAATCCACAGAAAAAAACGCTATATTATACCAAACAAGAAGAATCGAATTCATCAGCTATTCCAACATATTTTTCAACAGGAACCCAGGGCCGTGATAAAAGAATAGATTTGAATCGATCTCACTGTATTCTATCTCAAGCAGAAGCACTTAATTTAAGAAAAGAAATTCAGGAAGGCGCTAAGTTTGTTCTTTCAAAACTTCAACGTATTTTTGTGTTTGATCCTATTCCAAGTCATATGCGAAATTATTCACCCTTTTCTGAATCGTTACATGCTGATGGTTCAAACATTGCTGGCGTTTTAGCGGGCTTGGAATTAGAGAAGAAAGAAGCTGTTGAAAAAACGTTGACCCAATATTTAAAAGGACTTCCAGAAAAAGATATTAAAAAGGTATGGACAGAACCAGTTGGAAAATTTAAGACTGATGCGATGCTCTATTGTGAAGAAGGTTGGGAAAACAATGTTACAAAGGAAATTGATGCAAGAGGGATGTCAGATGGGACATTACGTTACCTTGCTATGGTTTCAGCTTTGTTGATCTGTGAACCTGGAAGTTTGCTCGTTATTGAAGAGATTGATAATGGACTTCACCCATCAAGAGCGCATTTATTAATGGATATGTTAAAAACTTTGGGAAAAGAACGTTCTATTGATATTATTGTTACGACACATAATCCTGCAATACTTGATGCGGCTGGCATACGTATGCTCCCATTTATTACTGTAGCCCATAGAGACGACCAATCTGGTGTTAGCAAATTATCGCTTTTTGAAGATATACAAAAGTTACCGAAACTTATGGCAAGCGGTAGTTTAGGAAGATTATCGTCTGAAGGTCTTATTGAATCAGCACTAAAACAAATAGAGGCATAATGAAAAAAGTTCTGATTATTGATACCAGTATTCTTTGTATTTGGTTAGAAATTCCAGGTAAAAAAACATGTGGCCCTGATAATGATAAATGGGATAAAGAACGTATTGATAAAAAAATTCAAAAAGAAACAAAAGAAAACTCAACGTTTGTTCTTCCCCTGGCAACAATCATTGAAACAGGTAATCATATTGCACAATCTCCTCATAGCCGAAAAGATCGCGGCGAGCGACTTGCTGATTTAATGAAAAAAAGTGCTGAAAAACAATACCCTTGGGCTGCCTTTTCTGATCAGTCAGTTTTATGGTCAACCAAAAAGCTTAAACAATTGGCAGATAACTGGCCAAAACTTGCAGAACAAAAATTATCACTGGGTGATGCCACTATCAAAGATGTTGCTGAATATTATGCTCAAATGGGTTGTGTTGTTGAAATATTGACTGGCGATCAAGGGTTGAAATCATTTGAGCCTGGAAAGCCAGCTGATGTTCCCCGACGAAGGCAGCGGCGATAACTATTCAGTGTATTTCAATAATCCCCATTTTCCTTTTTTATGATTCTCATCATGAATATTTTCTTAAGTCACATTTTCACATATTAATGAACAAATTCAATTTGATTGTTTAAGATTGAAAAAAATGAAACAATTTTCTTCTTTTTCATATCAATATTTTTGCAACTACTCAATATTATATGTTATATTTATATTAAAAAAATTTTTTAAATTTTTTGTAAGAAATCTGATTTTGTTGTAATATATATTTATAAAGAACAAAATTATAGAAAAATGAAAATGATGATTTTTTTTATTCACCACAGAAATGTTTTGCAATTTTTATCCATATGTATTGTTATATTTTGTATGTCTGGCTGTGCAGTTGAAAGATGCACAATATGCAAAGGTGATCAAATGATAAAAAGAAATATAAAATCTAAAATATTACATGATTGGGAAGATTTATACCAGTGCGCACAATATAATATTGATCATCATTGCTATGCAAATGCAGAAAAATTATTACAAAAGGCTTTAACTCAACGCATAAAAGATCAATGGATGGCAAGGGTTTATGGTATGCATTTTAGCGATTATTTTCCAAATCGAGAATTGGGAATCTGCTTTTATTTTATGGGAAATGATGCTCTGGCAAAACAGTATCTTAAACGCTCTATTAAACAGGAACCTACCATGAAAGCCAGGTTGTATTTAGACCATGTTAGAAAATGATTATTGCAGAAAAAAGGTTTGGAGATATCAAAACCAACAATACATTTAGATTTTTCAGGGGAAAAATGGACGAACAATTATCCTGTAACCATTTCTGGTTTTGTTTCCGATCAACAATATGTCCACCAAATCCAAATCAATCAGATAAAGATACCCATTGAAAGCGCCAGGAAAAAAATATCTTTTAAAAAAATGTTGTATTTAAATGATGGCAAGCATCATATTCACATAAACGCACAAAATCTGATGGGAGGAAGATCTGAGAAAAAATGTCTGGTCTATGTCGATCGGTCTGGCCCAATGATTATCATTAAACAGTATCAGCCAGGTGAAAGACTTGCTGGTCAGCTCATGGATCAAAGTAATGAATACCGATTGTTTGTTAATGAAACTGAAATTGCGGTATCATCTGGTGAAATCGTTGATTTTGAATATCTGGTCGCCATTCAACGTTATGTATTAAAGCATGCAAAACAATTTAAAGTGATGGAGAAAAAGGATCTGGATGTTATTCTTGAAGAGTTAATCCAGTCATCTGAAAAGCCAGAATCATGCATATTTTTGCCAGAGTTTCATATATTTCATGGGTACATTCAAAAAGCATCCACAATATTTCTTTACATGAAATTAACTGATAAAGTCGGTGAAGTGATTGACATTGCATTTGAATCTTTTTCATCAGAACAATTGTACCCAAAACTGGATAAAGTTATTTCACCATTTATGGATAAATTGATCAACCAGCACCCACTTCAAGGAGTAATTGTTGATATTAAAGGTGATCAGTATGTTTTGAATATTGGCAGCGCGGTTGGGGTTGATTTTACATGTGAATTTAAGGTTCAAGGGATAAAAGATGATGTTAAGCTTGCTGTTGAATCTATTAGTGAGCATTCGTGTATTGTTAAAAGTGATGAAAATAAATTTCAGTTAAGAAAAGGTTTACAGGTTTTTTCTGTTAAGGGTATTGTTGAAAAGGGGCAGTAGAGATATTGATTTTCTAAATAATTTGCACAAGCTATTGTCTGAACTGTGATGCGTCTGATGATTATGATGGACTATGATTAAGATACCTTTTAATATAGTATTACTGCTAAAATGCATTTACTGTATTATTTATGAAAAATTGGTTCAGAAAGATACGATTAGCAAATAATAAACAATTTAGGAATTTGTCTGAACTGTGATGCGTCTGATGATTATGATGGACTATGATTAAGATACCTTTTAATATAGTATTACTGTTAAAATGCATTTACTGTATTATTTATGGAAAATTGATTCAGAAAGATACGATTAGCAAATAACAAACAATTTAGGAATCATAATCATCAAAATAATCAGACGCATCACAGTTCAGACAATAAGGCTGTTATATTTAAAATGACACGATGAAATTAACTAAGACATTCAATATCGGCAATATAACTTTTTTTAAACAGTAAAGGTGTAAAAAATTATGAGACATTTCAAAAAATTAAAGACATATATCAGCATAACACTATTATTGATAACTATAAGCACAACCACAGCATCACTAAATGCAAAAGAAGACATTAATAAATCCCAAGATAATTCATACCATGAACTATCTTTATCATTAAGTGAATACTCAGTTTTGAATAGCGCAATGGTATCTGGTTTAAACAAATATGGGGGTGCAATTGAATTTCATCTTAAAATGAAAAAGGAAACCAATGCCATTTACTGGATTATCTCTATTCAAAAGAAAGAACATTTGAAAATGATAAAAAAATGGATTGCAGAAAGATCTGTTGAGATCATTGCTTCTGTTTCGGATTTTTCTCAGCTTGATCAAACCAGTCAGATTGCTTTTAATGCCATTAAATCATTGACTGCAAAGATTGATCAAGCGCTGAATAGCCCAAAAAAATAAAATGGGCGCATCCAAAAAGATAGGGGAAGAATTGTTCAGGCTCATTTTTATCCCCCATTCATTGGATGAGTCCAAATAAAACTACTATCCAAATAATATTTTTTTTAGAAGAAGGAGGGAAATAATGAAATTCAGAAATAATGCTTTAACATTCGTTATAAGTCTCATAATGATCAGCTACATTATTGGTATTAATAATGCCTATGCCATCCCACCCATAATTAACTATCAGGGGTACTTAACAGATATCAATGGCATCCCATTGAATCAAACAATTGATATGACATTTAAAATTTACGATCAATTGGAAGAAGGCATTGTCCTATGGCAAGAAGAACATAAAGGCATTGTCATTGAAGATGGCATATTTAAAGCTTATCTTGGTGAGCATACACCCATCACTGAAGATTTGTTTGTTGATGATCGGTTCATTGGTGTTACTTTAGGAACAGAACCTGAAATGCAACCCAGGAGTCAATTATCAAGTTCTCCCTATGCATTTATTGCAGCAAAGGCGATTTCTGTTCCAGATAGTTCAATCACTTCTCAAAAAATAGCAACACAAGCGATTAGCACAGAAAAAATTGCGGATAATGCAGTAACATCATCAAAAATTGCTGATAGCAGTATTACCAATTCTAAAATATCTGAACATACCATTGATATTACAAAATTAAACTTTACACCATTAATGAAAGAAGTTGATCCGCAAGTCGGTGAAATGAATACTTATGATGTTCCCAAGTGGGATGGCACTGCCCTGGTCAGTGGATCTATCGTTGATACAGGAGAAAATGTTGGAATTTCTGTTAAAGCGCCAGCAGAAGCATTGGATATCAGTGGTGCTATAAAAATTGGAAATACAACCAAAGAAAACCCAGGAACAATAAGATGGACAAATTCAAATTTTGAAGGCTTTGATGGCTCAAAGTGGGTCTCTTTTACAAACAGTAATTCCAATGGGACGACCATTCAGTTAATTGCTGGTGAGGAAATTAATGGTTTAGATAAGCCAGCACCTGTTTATATCAGAGATAATAGAATTATTTTAGACCAATCTGAATTTAATTCAAAAGAAGAAATTTCTGGTTATAAAAAAGTTGGGCAAACATTCCAAACTGATGCAGGAACAAGTGAAATTTTAAAATTTGATCTATATCTTGAAAAAACAGGTAATCAAACCAGTGAAATTAGAATTAGCTTGTTTCAAATAAATGATGGGAAAATAAATGAGATGATACAAAAAGAAAGCTGGGCTATTGATTTTGAAAAAATTATTAATGGTTGGAATACTTTTGAGAAACAATTATCTGTAGATCCTTTGTCAGAATATGCCATCACTTTGGAATTTCCCTTAGGTGGATTATCATGGCATTATCAAGATGAAGATGCATACCTGTCAGGAAATTCTATTTCTAATCCAAAAGGTTATTCATGGTCACAAGAGTTAAATAAGGATTATACTTTTAAATTATATAGCGAAAACAGAGTCTACAAATCAAAAGGTGAAGATGTCAATGTATTGAATACGATTGGATTCGCTATTTCAAATGCATCTGTCGGTGAAAAAATTTTGATTCAGACTAGTGGTATTGTAGACGGGTTTAAGGATCTAAAAATTGGAAGAAGGTATTATATCCAAGATTCAATGTGTGGAATTGATGTTTTAGGAGGATCTTATAATAAGTCAATTGGTATTGCTGTTAGTGATACAAAGCTACAAATAATTGATATTGTTAATTCAGGTATTAATTGGAAAGGTTCATGGCAAATAGATTATAACTATAAAGAGTTCGATGCAGTTGAATATGGTGGTGAAAGTTTTATTTGTAATACTAGTCATAGGTCAAGTTCTGATAGTTATCCTTCAATCAGCATGGCATGGGAAATATTAGCTAGTAAAGGTGTGAAAGGTGATAGAGGAGAAAAAGGATTAAAAGGTGATCCTGGATCAAATAGCAGTACAATTAGTATAGGACCAAATGGTTATATACTGTTGTATGAAAAAATAGTCTATACAGATTCAGAAACTCCTGGTATTAAACTCAAAGATGATGAATCAAATAGTTTATATATAACTATTGATAGTAATTCTAACCAATTATATACTTATAGATTTGCTTTTTGTTATTGGATAAAAACACCGGGATTTCGTGATAAAGCTGGAATATTTATAGCATTAAAAAATGGTGTAGCTATTGCTGGTAAACATATTTATACACAAATAAGTCCATCAAATAATCCAAAAGTTGAAACTTCATTCGATATTCTAAATCTAAAAAATGGCGATATAATTGAGTTTAGATTTGACAGAGTGTCCACAAAAACATCTGTGCCTTATGAATTGTGTATACATTCAGCAGCCGTTAGATTGTACATGAATATAAAATTTTAAAAATAGATATTCTAAGATCTATTCTCAGACTTTTCCACCCTGATATTACAACCACTATCATAATGGATTTTCAGGGCCAGTTTATACTTAACCCAAGTTCACCAAAATTTTGCCCAAAAGGCC
>Ga0272440_1000440_pt1 | contig 35178 bp, 52 predicted proteins | sample SSMMMBAug17_FD_192440 | JGI IMG/M metagenome (GOLD analysis project Ga0272440, IMG submission 192440) | Marine sediment archaeal communities from Little Sippewissett salt marsh, Falmouth, MA, United States - SSM-MMB-Aug17 | ecosystem: Environmental > Aquatic > Marine > Wetlands > Sediment ... | reverse complement strand
TGTATCCTTTTTGTGTCGGTCGAGCCCGGGCAGGGCTCTTGTGTAAAGTGGATCCTGAATCTGTACTCCGGCAATAGGATTTAGGTCGCAAGAATCCCCTTCGCTTTAGCGAGGGGAGGATGTCAACAGTCCGCATATGACATATTCTAAAAATGAAACGAACATCAGCCTACCCTCACAGACCAGACCTCACAGCCGCGCTTGCGGTAGGGCTCCAAGTCGACGCCTTGAAGCTCCGGCACTTTCTTATAATCAATCGCTCCCTTGCGAAATGAACGCATCAAGCGCACAGAGCCGCATACTGAAGGCTGTTGACAGTGATCAATAAGCGTTTGCTTAACTTGCTTAAGTTGAGCCTCTATCTCTTTGTGCTGCTGAAGTAACAGCGCATACTCAGCACAAAGCTCAGCTGTTGTTGCGTTGTTAGACATATCGACGTAGTCACGATTACTCAAAGCCGGCGGTGTCAAAGACTCTAGACTCTCCCAAAACGCTTGCTCGTTCGCAATCATCAGGTCAATGTAATCTTGCTCGCGCTCAACTTTGACACACGCGCCTTTTTGACCGTCAAAGCTCCAATAGTACATGAAGTCATGACCCGTCACGGCAAGCTGATGCTGTAGCTGAGGGAAATAACAGTCCGGAACTTGACCATTCAAAGCCATCTCATGGAACTCACGCTTGACGCACTTGATCTCTACCGCGTATCCTTGACACTCGGATAGCCCATCTAACGATGCGCTCATCCACGGGTTGCTAGAGCTCTCCAACACACGCGGTGTATATCTCTGTCCTATCCAACAACAGAAAGCGTCCAGTGCGTGTGGCTCTAGCGCTCGTCCTCTTGCCATAGCGGCGTTATCCGTCTTCTCATTCAGACCTAGCTTATCTCGCCACAACTGATAGGGCGTGCTGTATGGACTAACCCCCATAATCACCGGCGCATCCGATGCTCCGACGTGAGCAGCACGAAACGCGTGCCACTCATCAGATCCTTGTTCTAGCTCGATTGTCTTAAACATTCGTTTCGTCCTTATCTCTCAAAATTTTATCAAATCTATCTTGCCATTTGGCAAAAGCCAACTCAGCTCTTACCCATTCATTGTACTCATCTTCAGTAAGTGTTATTTCGGCATCAGGTTCGCATCTTGAAAATTTTGACATTACGCGCAGCGCATGTGAGTCGCAATATTTATTCCTGAATAAACCTAGTGTGTACATGATGCAGCCTCCGTTTTCTTGGCGATCTCGCCGTCGATGAACTTGATGATTCGATCGAACATCTCACGGGGAATGTCCTTATAGTTCTCGATGCCCTGAGACTCCAAGCGCCCTTCAATCTGTTGCTTGATGTCATCGTTTCCATTGAGCCGCGCATACAGCAAATTCACTTGCTTCTCGCTGATCACACCCGCGCTTACCTTCGGCTTCTCCTGTGCCGGCTGCCTCTTCTGGATCGGTTGCCCTTCTTTAGCATTACCCCTAGGACTCGTAGCTTGTGAGCCGTCATCTTCACCATCATCAGGAGCAACGCCCGCAATAGCCGATAGTGAGTAACGCCTAGCGTACGTAATCGCGCTACCCATACTCTGAGCATCTTGCTTTTGTACAAGAATCGGAGTGAAACCCTTCAGCCACTGACCAGACGAGTGAATCAGGGTAGTAGCTAGAACGAGCTGACCCTGTTCATTGTATTCTGTAGTCTGCACAACACAAAGACCGTTGTCCGTCAATGGGGCACGACAAGCATCCCAAACGCTCGATAATGTAGCGTAATTGTTTTTCAGGAATGGGTTCTTTTTATCTTGCTTAGCGCCTGTAATCACAGCTTGAGCTTTAGCCAAAGCCGCGCCTAGTTCGTTAATGTTTTCACTCTGCATGATTAACCTCCGCATGCGTATTCAGCTTGGGCGCGTGTGTACCCAGCCATATAGTTAAACAAGTCGCTACGCTCACGCTTAGACTTGAGATTATTGTAATGCACAGCGTTAAGGCCGCCATCAAGCTGACCTAAGCTAATGCCATGCTCCAAGCATAGGTAATCCATAGCCACGTCAATGCGGTTAGAATCAAAGGCGTTCTCAGCTTGGTAGAGCTCTTCAACAAGAGCCCATACCGCTTCACCTACATTGTCAAAGTCGTATGTCATGATACTGCCTCTAGCTGATCAAAGTCATAATCGTCGATCCATTCCACAATAGCCATAGCTTGTACACGTTCGCCGCGATCCCAGTGAGCAAAAAAACGATCACTTACGTCGGGATGGACATCGTCTAGCATCCTGCCGGCAATGAACTCCCAACGATCGCACGCACTCAGAAATTGGCGCGCAATGTCTTGCATGATGTAATGATTTCTCAGTTGTTTATTCATGTTACACCTCAACATAGGTAGGAAGTTCGCCGTCAATAATCAGACTGTCAACATAGTTTAGAAGACCCTGACGATATTCGATTTCGTCGACTTCCTTCAGCACGCGACTCACGTCGTACAGAAAGCCCGCTATCTTAACCGGCCCTTCAGAATCAAGAAGGTCATCATATTGCTCTGTGATCAGAGCTTGGAGACCCATCTTGTCGCCAAAGCTCAAGTCACTATAGCTGATATAATCAAGGTGATGCTCGATGACCTCAACATCGTCAGTGTCGGGTAAGTTGCCTGTATCGCGTAAATATTCTTCCCACATGGCATATCTCCTATTGTTGCCTATCCGCAAGCAATTGTAGCACAACTATACACAACAATACAAGCAAAAAGTGTGACACGACAAAAAAAGACACGTGCACTATATTAAATGTATGAGCGATGAAATTGATATACTATATAGACCGACACTCAGACACCCAAGCGGCTGTTTCATACCGCTATGTATTTGGGATGATATTGACATACCGCCCGCAGCTAAAATCATATGGGGAGAGATCTCAATCACGTATGATCACGAAATCGGCGGATCAAAAGCGACACAAGCGCATCTGTCACGATTAGCAGATTGCACTCCGAAAACAACGCGTAAACACTTAGACACATTGATCAAATACGGACTTTTGAAAGAAGAAAAAAGATCGACTGGCCGCGTACTTATTTCCTATTGGCCGCCATCCTTCGCGGACTTAAGGGAAAGAAAAAAGCAGATAACAAGCAAATAAATATGAAGTGGATCAGACACAAGAACACGTTCTTTAACTTATTGAATATCAAAAAGATTGTGATTGAAGTAGAAGATGATGCAAAGCTGTTGGTATCGATTAACAGTGACAGCGCTGCATACATTTGTCGTGACGCTTTTTTTGAAGAGATTGAGGAAGCCGCGGATGCGATTCGCGATAAAGTTCACAAGTTTCTATGTAATGATTCAACAGTATTAGATTTAGAAAATTTTGAGAGCGTTATTTACACAGAAAAACAAAACGCTGAAATAAAGTGCAATGACGTTTAAGCTTCGTTCTTATCAAAACGAGTGCGTGAATACTGTAATTCGTGGATTCGATGACGGTTTAGCCGCGCAACTCGTGCAGCTGCCGACAGGATCGGGTAAGACTGTTATCTTTTGGCACATCATCAAACAGCGTGCAGATAGGGCGCTCATCGTAGCGCCGACACGCGAACTTACAGAGCAAGTAGAAGAGACAGGTCTTACAATTTGCAAAGACAGTGTCATATTTCGCAAACATAGTAGCTATTGGCGACGAGACTTTGATCATTGCGTGATGACAACGCAATCAGCGACGTTTGCACTCAGAGAGGGTAAGCTAGAGGGCTTACGCCCATCTATCTTGATAGTAGATGAAGCACATCGATCCCGTAGTGATGGACTTCAAGAGCTGATCGAACATTACAAAGCCAAGGGTGTGCCGGTGTTAGGTCTTACGGCGACACCTGAGCGTTTAGATGGCAAGTCCTTGCTAGAGGTGTACGACACGCTTAGCTATCAAAAAACGTTGCTGGAGCTCATGCGCGCGCGTCATCTCGTAGACCTTCGGTGTTATCGCGTGCGCACGGGCTGCAGGTTAAGAGATGTGAAAATTCACATGGGTGACATTGCGCCGGTCTCTTTAAGACAGCTCGAGACTGAGCAGCGTGATCAGATAATCGGCCTAACGTGCACACAGTCGCTAAAAGACAAAAAGACTATTGTGTTTTGTCTTTCTGTACGTCACGCGCAAACGCTTGCCGCTAGGCTTAAAGCTGATGGTGAGGCGGCGCAGGCAATCTACGGTGACATGTCAAAGCGTGAGAGAAAGCGCATATTAAAGGACTTTGCATGCGGCAAGATACGGATTCTTTGTAACTGCCAGCTACTCACTGAGGGGTTCGATGAGCCCAGCATTGAAGCGGTTGTTTTAGCTAGACCAACTAAATCCAAGGCTCTTTATTGCCAGATGATGGGTAGAGGTGTACGGCCACACCCAGGGAAAAAGTACTGTCTCGTCTACGACATGACCGACGAAGTGCACAACATCTGTTCGTTTAACGTGCTTGGCGGATTGGCACTCAACGACTCTCGAGAGCTTATCGCTGAAAGCGGCCAGTCACTAATTGAGGCGGCGGACAATATAGGCGAACAAAAGGCGAGCGTTACGGATGTGGAATACGAGCCGTTTCGCCCTTACATAGCCTTAGATGATTTAGCGGCCACGCCGTCACAGATGAAGAGGTTGCAAGAGGCGAATATACCGCACTTAGACAACATCACGATGCCGCAAGCTGGATATCTACTGTTAAAAGACAAGCTGATGGGGGAACATGGCTACGATAAAAGGGCGCACTGGAAAAAATGGAGAGACCAGATACAGGGCTTCCATACGTCTCAAGGATTTTCAAAAGGCTGCAACGTTTGACGACAGAGAAACCGCTGAGCTGTGGGCTGCATACACTGAGCGCATCCATAAAGAGCCGCGCCTGTTCAATGCCAAAGACCGCGATATGTACACGCTGAGAGATGCACTAGAAGCAAAGTACAGTAAAGACTCCAGAGAATGCCAAGTAACATCAAAATGGTTCGGCCCGCTGATAGATAGACTGATAGGAGATGTCACTTATGATGAGTTCCTACAACACGCGTTGACGATTCTAAATACAGAAATACGCATTAAGGGAGCGAAGGATAGGCCGGAAACGGGGATACTTAAAAGGCCAGAAATACAGACTGTCATTCGCAAGTATGCACACCTTAGCGCTGGAATCAACTATCTTATCAAGCATGGCGCGACGCTGGACAACGAGCCTCAAAAAGTTGTGACATACCTTCGCGAAATGGACAAGAAACGCAAAGCAGCAAAGGAAATTTAGCAGATATGGCAAAAAAACGCGGTCAATCAGCATTACAGCCCGGCATGCGAATCGGATACTTAGAACTATTAGAAGAAACAAACCAATGGGGAAAGTGGAATTGTTGTTGCGGATGTGGTAATATAGTAGTCCGGGATTATAGTTCTCTTCTTAGATCAAAGGAAAAGGGAGCGCTTTCAAGTTGTGGCTGTTTGATGCAGTATCGTCAGTTAGACGCACAAATTAAACAAGCGCGTGAAAAACAACTGAAGGTTACCAAAGAACTCGCTAGACTTCTTGACTTAAAGGTTATGATAGAAAAACAAAAGGCAAGCAGATGAGCAATCGCACGCATGAGCTAATGCATATTTATGGAGCTGTCGATGAAAAGATCTTAAAAGAAGACAACATCGATGAAGATAGACGCGCTGCAGTTGACGCACACCTAAAAGCAGCGGCGAATCACACGATTGAACAAATGGCCGGCCCTCACGATGTAGAGGAACAGCTTCGACTGATGTGCGATTTTCTATGTGAGTACTATCACAATGCCCTTACTCAATACATGCTCTGGAAAAACTCAAAAGATGAAGCTGATGAGTGAAATTTACGCATTACCGCATTTAGAAGGTCACGTGCTCATTGTAGAGCTAGAGAAGCTACGCGTCAGCAGTGACAAAGTGCGACGCAAGCTGTTTCGCGAAAACTCAGAGCTAAAGAAACAGCTTTCAACGCTTCGAGCGGAAATTGACGAGATCAAGCAAGGGCTTGCAAAGGATCGATTTAATGAAGCAGAGCCAACGTTATGGGTTCATGCAAGAGAAAATTAACGACAGAAGTTAAAAGTTGATATCATAGGCCGATAATATATCTTATGTTGTAAAGAAAGTTCTATTCTTTACTATCGGGCGTAAAATCAACGTCAACATTGAGAGTGTCGTTAATATGATCTTCAATTTGTTCTTCAATCGGATGATCATCTGGTAAACCAACGTAACGATTCAGTTTAGCGCATCCGATAAACGTGATTAAAATTAATAGAAGTGCTGCTGATCCGTATCTCATAACATCTCCCTTTGTTTTGATGCCGCATTCTGCAGCCATCTGTTTCAGGTCTCTATAGATTGATGAGCGCATAAAAAAGGTCCCTCAGTGCAGCTTCTTGCTCATCGCCTAGTGTCGCGTTTTCAAGTATTTTGTCTATACCGGCACGCTGATTATTCTTAAGTTGTTGTTTGCGTTCGATTTGCGCCGCAATGTCTTTTTTTCGCTTATCAAACTCAGCAATCTCTTGCTCAGTCATTTCTACAGGTTTTCCATCAACATACTTGATCATGCGTACGCTCCATATAAATAGACTTCACCGGTAATTGTACCGCCGCCAGGAAGCAACTGCACAGCATCAACATCAGCAGTAGCAAACCGACAGCCGCCCGACGGGCTGTTTCTCCAGCTGCCGGATGTCGAGCGAAAGCCGCCCATGCTTGTGACGCCGCACGGCGTTGCACTAGCCGGGTCATGAATGTGTATGGTTCCGCAACAAAACTCACCGGAAGCCGATCCGATACCCTCTAATATACGAATGTGATCCGCTGTAATACCCGCGGCTGCAGTTCCGCTTGTTGTCACGCTGTATGTGTAATCACTCGCGCCGCTATCGTACGTGCTGCCGCCATCTGTGCTCGTGCGTAGCTCCAAGCTAGTTCCGTCTGTGCTTACAGTCAGCCGATACCAGATCATATAGAACTTATAAGTGCTCGATAGACCGGTAAACTCAACGCTAGCCGCTGTGCTAGGCGTCGCTGTGCTAATGAGATTCCATTGCTTATTTTCCCAGGCCGGCACACCCCCAGTGATTCCTAGCACTTGTCCATTAGTGCCTATCGCTAGCTTGTCTAAGCTATTAGATGAGTCGCTATAAAGGATATCACCCGTCGTGTATGTGCTAGCGCCGGTTCCGCCTTTTGTCTCACTGAGAGTTCCGCCAAGATTATCGAGCGTGAAGTTAGCTTCTGTAGCGTCTATCGTCGGATCACCGGATACCCCGTCACCGTTTGTGACGCTAATTTTGTTGCTTCCGGCCTGTATTTCTCTTGTGGTGTACGTGTCAGCAGCTGTCGCTGTGACTAGACCAGTACCGGACAGATTCGCTAGGCCGTCGAACTCTCTCCAAATTGCATCGCCGCTTACAAACTTTTGCAGATACCAGAGATCACCCACACTTCCGCTTGAGGGATTGTTGCCGATGATCCACATCTGACCAATTGGAAATTTTTTATCTGTGGTTGTTGGCTGTCGGCTTACGCGAACGATTGGCACAAGATCGGCTCCAGGTCCCACATAGCGAATAGGATTTTCATACTGTGTTCCAGGTCCAACGCTCATAGTTCATCTCCCATGGGCCCAAGGTCAATACCTTGTTCTTTGAGGTGTTTAAGTATTCCATAGAGCTTTTTTTGACTAAGCGTCGCTTCGGGTTCTTGTTTTTCTACTGCCGGTTGTGCACGCGGCAATTTATCGAGTGTCTCTTGACTTGGATTGATCAGACAATCAGACCGATTGATGTAATCCGGGGTGTGAGCGCTTTGCAGATAGCGCACGAGTTCACCTTGTTCGTTTAGAATTGCTACATTAGCCATTATACTGCTCCCCAATGATAAACCGGCGGCCCATCTGTTTGCGCGCTTGGTACATTTCCATTCACTGGATCATATCCCTTACCACTTTGATCCACAAAGTCCCCGACAACACTGCCGTCAGCCAGTAGATTAGGAAACCAGATAATCCCGTCGACGTAGCTCCACGGATTGTAAATAATATCGCCCATTTTATCCGCGGTGAATCCGGTCTCATAAACAGCGGCATAGGCCATGTAACCGTCGTAATATTCACCAAGTCCGCTTGCATTATCACGCGCTGCTATGTTGCTAATGTTACAATCGATCGGATTGCGGCTTGTTGTCGATGTATCTCGACTAATTCCGTCGAGATACAGCTCGTGATCATTGTTTGCGCGGCTTGTACTGAGTCGATGATGCCAATTGGTGTTGAAATTTGTCGATGATGTGAGCACTTCGAAGCTAGTATTATCATGGATAACATATCCCCATTGGCTGCCAGAACTCTCAGATCCCGCATAGTACCCTTCAAACGTGGTCTCTATACCAATGTGCACCGTTTTTTTATTTCCGCCGCCGGTCGCTGCCAGTTTAAGCCAAACACTATGTGTAAACGTGTTGCCGCCATCAAGATCGTCATGTGGTCCAGATGAGCCATTGGGAATTTGTAGATATTCGCTGCTCGAGTTATTGAACTCACTGCTCGCTCTACCGTTAGCCATGACCTACCCCTACAATTGTGTGAAATTTTGGGAATTCAATGTGATAACGGACAAAATAACGGTCAATTTCTGGATTTTCGGCCCTTGTTTTTTCGATTGCGATGCGATCCATGTCACCTATTTCGTATTGCAGCACGTCTGTGAGATATTTTTCGGCATGCTGTTGCGATGTCACGTCGATTTTACGAAAGACGCTGCTAGAACCGTCGATATGAGTACGTATAATATGTGCTCTCATGCTTGATCTATCGCTATATTGACTCCAAGAAAGTACAGGTCTCCACTTAAGTCATCTGTAACTCCGGTGTCACGGCTGAATCGAATAAATCCGATGTCATTCGCCGATGCACCGGCTGTTGAGACAGATACCGTATCTGTTATGCGTGTTAAATTATCTTGAGTTGCATTAATAGACGTGGCTCCAGTGTCCAGATCGGTGTATCCAGCAGCATCCCAATCTTCGCTATCAGCTATCCAGCTGTAGCCGAACGTCAATCCTACATTTCGACTTGCTGCCGCTGTCTTAGCAAACACGTAGTAGTTAAGTGTAATGTCTCCACTCGTATCTAAAGCTGACGGCACATAAATTTTGCCGTTACAATACTCTTCTGTCGTGTCATCTATCGCTCGAGCGAATATAATCTTGTTGGTTCCGCTAAGCATTTCTAACGGCGCTGTATTTGTTTCCAACGGCTGTAGGCTTGCAGCGTCAAACCAGTATTCGCGTGGCGACAATCCCCCGCCTGTCGCTGCAATCGTGATACTATTCGTTCCATTCGTAACGCTAATACCCGAGCCTGCTGTGATCGCTGCCGCCGCCGGATCTCCGCCGGTCGCACCAATCACCAATTGCCCGTCAGTTAATGGGCCAATACCTTGCAGTGTGTTGCCTGCATCTCCTACGACGACTGATCGATCTGCAATCGTATTCGTCGCGTACGTATCAGACGATGTGCGTGTCACAACGCCGTTGCCTGTCAACGCTTCTAATCCGGCTAAATCGTCTGCAAGTGCGAAGGTGATACTTCCAGCCCCGCCAGTGATATCGATACCCGCTGCGGGAGCCGTCAGTGACGCTAGCACAGGGTCTAGGCCAGTACTGCCAATTAAAAGCTGTCCGTCAGTAGGCTGCGCTGTAGCTGTAATCGCTGAAGTTCCTGAGCCAAGTAGGATACCGCCATCTGTGAGTGTGCTTGCGCCTGTGCCGCCGTTAGCGACAGAAAGATCGGTGGTAAGCGTCATGCTGTTAAAAGCCGCGTTTCCGCTGTCATCAAGCGTCGCTGCTGTGCTGTCTTGCAGCAGCTTGCCAGTTGTGCCATCCCACCGAGCAAACGCGTTATCTGTCGAGCTCGTTGGTCCGACAACGTCGCCACTACCACCGCCACCTCCCCCGCTAACCAGGTCGAAGTTGCCGGTAAAGACATTGAATTTATACGGCATGCGTTACCTCACGAGTATGTGTAGTTAGCGAAATTAGCTGCTGTGACCGTGCCGCCGCTAGAGTATGCTGTAAATGCACTGGTGTCTACATTAGCGCCATCAATATCGGTCAGTTCAAATGTCGTCGCCGTTGAGTTTGCGACGATATACAGCGTTCCGCTTGTATTATCGTAGTTGACTTCCGTCATGCCTACCACCCCTTCGATGATCACAAAGTCACCGTCGCTGTATCCATGTGCGGAGCCTGTTGTGACAACTCCAGGATTGGCCTGTGTAATGCCGGTAATGGCGACAGTCGTATCAGTTTGCCAAATGAACTCGAAGTTACGACTTGCGTTGCCTTCGCTATTTTGTGGCCATGTAACTCTTACAACGCCTTGATTGGCATCATAGTCGATCTTTCGAATCTGCCACTTTTGTTCCTGTTCCTGCGTACCAGGTTGAGCGATTCCAAGATAAAGAGGATTGCCATTGGCGTCGTTTAGCGCACGGGGAGCCCAGTCATTTGTGTTGTCATAGACTTGGCGGTTTTTTTCACCTAAATGAAACGGGCGAAATTGTCCAGGTGTGAAGGTCATGCGTTACCTCTGCGTTGTCAGCTCTTGGAATAGGTAAAATTGATCCAAATACAGTTCTCGCTCACTTGTTCCAGCGCTTTTTTCAATGATTGCGTAAGGGGAAATGTTACTAACGGTAGGGATATTGGTAGTGATAGGGCTATTCGCTATTTCCGTACCGTCTACGTAGAACGCAACGCTCGATGCATCTGCATTCACTTCCATGCCAATAACCTGAATGTCTGTGCTAGCTGCAATATCGCCATTGGCTGTTGATGCAGTGCTTGCCGCCACACAATTACCTTGCCAGTTTCCGCTATTCGTGCCATGTGTGTAGCTCATGTAAACAGCGTCTGTCTGAGCGCTGCCTTGTGTTGCACCTAGGCCAACTTGAACGGTATAGGTGTCTGTTGCATCACTTAGTGCGCTTAGCTTGATAATCCAGTGGTAGTACATGCGTCCGCCACCAAGCAAGAATGCCCCGAATCCACCAAATTCACCAAGATGAAGAAATGGAGCGGCGCTTGTGCTTCCGTCTGTCTCAAGCTGGAAATACCCCGGCATTCCAGTGTTGCCGTCAGCATTAGTTCGTACAGTACCGCCGTTACTGTCGGCGTCCCACCCAATCCAGCTCCAATTGCGGCCCGCGCAAAAGTCGTCATAGATGATGATATGCTTTCTAGGATCGAACCACTCTGCGCCGCTAAATCCGTTAATCAGCTGTCCGCCAGGTAGAAGACCAGTGGTAGAAGGAAGGCCACTGCCACCCCCACCGCTATATGAAATATTGCTCATGCGTAACCCTCCACAACGATCTCACCGCTAGTAGGCTCCGACACATACTTTACATAGAAAGTTGTTCCAGCTTCAGAGGCGTAGACGTTTTCATCGCCAGTTCGGTTAGTCACACAATCAACAGCACGTCCACTACTAGGCGCAATCTTATGATGATCATTTGTACCGTCGTACGAAACGTATAGGGTCGCATCAGTGTTATTAGCGAAATAAATGATACGCAAGCTGCTATCGATAGCTGAACCAATAGCTGTGTAGCTGTTGGTAATGCTTCCGAAAGCCTTTTCTTGCAAAGCTACTGGTGTCAACTTAGCCATAATATCTCCATGAAAAACGGGCGCTCACCATGAAAGACACAAGGAGCGAGCGCCCCAGAGGTTAAAGTACTCGTCCGCACTCTAGTTCTAGGAGCTGTACGGCACCTGCAACATCGGAAGCGTTTAGGAAAAAGATAAATGGAACTACCACATCCCCGCTGTCGAACGTAAAGTTTGCGGTGACCGTTGGCCGTGCACCATCGATGAAGAACTCACAAGACCCTGAAGACAATACGCGCACCTTTAGTTCCACTGAACCACCGTCAGCAAGGTTCTGTGTGGTGTCTGTTGTGCTGGTAGCCGCGTCGTTTAGGATCGTTTCAATCTTTATGTCACCAGACTCAATGTTGAACGCTGCCATATCGGTATAGTCATCGACGTTCGCTTGGTAGGCCTGCACCTTGCGAAAGCCGACTAGGCAATCATCAGTACCGGATACATCGGCGATGCTTAGGCTAACGCGGAACTCGAAGGCCTTGTCTGTGCCAATTGTCTTAGCGTAGCGGCCAATTAGGCTATTACTGCCAGGAACAATTTCAATGCCATCGTTGTCTGTCTGGTCCAAATTGATATCAAGGCCAGCAGCTCCAAGCTTTGGCGCTAGAATTGTTTGCGTGCCCTTTGGGCTGTACTCGTACGCGTTCGCGCCGCTGTACAGAATGTTCTCATCGCCAGCAGTCCCCGTAGCAGCGCCACCGCCAACAGCAGCGGATAGAGGCTCGACGTTGAAGCTGTCAAACAGACGCTTTGGATCACCGAGAGCGTTAGCAAAACGGTTAACAGGGATAGCGCGATCTTTGCGAAAGCCGGCGGCGGCCTCAGCAGCTGTAGCGAATTGACATAGGCCAGCAACTTTGTCTGACGCTATCACACGGCCTGTGTAGGCACGATCATTCTTATCTACGGGCATAGTTTGTCTCCTCTATGCAATGATTGGGCGAAACAAACGCCCTAAAATACTTCGATCTTCAGGTTGCGAATTTTCTTGTGCTACTGGTTGCACACGCTGTTCTGATTCCTCAACCTCAAGCACCTCTAACGGTTCCTCATCGATCGATTTTTTTAAAGCTCTATCGAGCAAATTCATGTTTCTTAGTAGCGCTTGACGATTTCCCTTTAGGCTCGCATTAACAACGCCTAAATAGTGCTTACGCAAGGCGGGGTTGGTTGCTACTCTGCGTACAACTTCCGCTCCATAAACAGCAGCACCTGCACCAGCCAGACCTGCTGCACTTTTTAATGCTGCTGTAGGGTAAATGGCGCTCTCATAACCTAGAGCTACCATAGCATAAGGGAACTTATCAGAGCGTACAGCTCCACGCACGAAACTTTTAATTTTGTCACCGTATTTGAGACCGGCAAATGCTTGATTGGCATCGCTGTAATACTTCATGAAATCGGCATTCGTTTTGCCGTATTCTTCTAGTCCTTTTTTGACATCACCACGCAAGGTATTGAAGAACTTTCTGCCACGCTCTAATAATGCGGGATCGCCAGCAATTTCATTGATATCACGATTGAAGGCCATGAGATCTTCAACGAGTACTTCGCCGTCTTTTATTTTTTGGCTCATGTCAGTCATGACTTTACGAACGGCGGTTTTACTTGGCGTGTCAATTCCTTTACTAAGCATATCTTCTAATTTTAGAATATTGCGCTCAATGCCACGACTAGAAACAGTCGCACCCTGTTCCACAGCACTTTCAGCCTGTTTATAGAGATTGTTAGTATATGCCTTAACGCCACGTCCTTTGCCTAGCATTCCCGCCATAATCATAAGGCCAATTTTGGTTGCCGCTTGTCCGCCCTCTTCAAAACCAAGATCTTTTGCAGCTTGAGAACCAACGTTGCCGACAATGCTTGTTGCTAGCGCTCTCGCAAAAGGTATTTTTCCTTTCACCGGAATAGCCAGTGTCGCAAAGTCTCCAGCAATGTTGCCGGCTAGCTCTTGCATTTCTGAACGTGGTTCTAACGCATAGTTAGTCGCTTCACCGACTGTTTCACGTATGTCGGCACTTGTCGGAAACCGTCCACCGACGAGTTGTGCTTGCTCAAAAGCTGGACTAACATCAACTCCCGTTGCATATTGTATCAGTCCGCTACTAGCAGACTCTAATAGCTGCTGAATATCTCCAGGCAAGCCTGCCAATGCTTCAGCCCCACGACTTGCAACCATTCCAGCTTTCCGTAGCAAAGTATCATCACTTGGGCCATCAACTCCAGGTTGTTCGATTTCTAACATACCTAGATCAGCTTCAGTAAAACCTAGCGCATCGTTATTGTTCATATGCAGTCCACCCTAACTGTTGAGCGCGTTCTAAGTTTTCCTGTGGCACCTGTTTGATTTGCCCATCTTTAATCACAATGACAAAACCGGGCCGTACATTTTGAATAGCCGCGTTGAGTTGCGGCGCTAGCGAAGCTTGTTCTAGACGTGTCACAATCTGCGCTGTTTCTTCTTGAATCATTTGCTCAGCGATAGTTTCCGCTTGTTCTGGTGTGATGTTGCCAGACCCATAATGTGCATAGACGTCACGTAAAGCTTTGTTTTGTACTCGATTCAAATCATTTAGGGCTTGCATTTGTTCAATAATAGCGCGTCGGCCATCTGCTGTGTTGGCTAATGTTGGTAGTCTTTTCAGAAACTGACCAAGTTCGAAGTTGGTGACTCGAGCACCAAAGGTATCTTTTGCTTTTGTGGTAAAATCCTGAATTGTTTTTACAAAAAGCTGTGTGTCAGGGTTGGCGGCAAATGGAATACGCAACTCACCAGTCGAAAAATTGACGTTGAGCCTTCCTAACCCTTCAGGTAACGTTCCTTTCTCGTTGATACGCTTAAGCTGGTCAATACTACGTTGCTCTAACGACAAAGCCTTTAGCTTTTGATTGGCTTCTTTTCGAATTGGCTCATTTTCTTTGCGATATTGCAAACGAAACTGTGCCGCTTCTTTTGACGTCATGCCTTCGAATGGATTAATTACGGGAAAAACAGCGTCATCCTGAATATCCTCTTGTCCGCCACGCCTGCCGCGTGCACGTTCAATCTCTTCACCTATGTTTTTGGTTAACGCTGTTTGCGCTCCCTGTGGAACTCTAAAATACAGATCAGAGTATGCATCCGCATAGTCAGCATCTAATCCAAGTTTTTGCAATAAATCGCTCATTTGGCCGGATTGCTCCGGAATGGCGACACCGCCTTGTGGCATAGCTAACGCTTGCTGCAACACACCAACTGCCATTTCAGGCGGTATATTTTGAGAAAGAGCTCGTTCCAGAAATCCTTGGCCCGCCTTTTGCTGTGTCAAATCTGTGTTTTTCAACAATTCTGCAAGATCAAGGCGCTTTTGTTTTTGTTGCTGACTTTGCAGTACACTCGCTAGGGCTCCACCGATATCGCTAATGCCCTGACCTAATCCACTAGGATCTGGTAAGACTGTTAAGGCCATGCTTAACCTCCAAGGTACGCTGCACCAACTTTAGCGCCAGCATTGATTAATGGTCCCAATATTCCGGATCGTTGTTGCACCACAGGTTCAAACGCTTTTTGCCCTGTTAACTGACCGAGAAGACCTAGAGCCTGCATTTGTCGCTGGTTTTGCATCTGTCCGTACTGTCCGCCTAGCATCGTCATGGTGTCTTGTGCTGCCTGAGCAAGTGCTTGATTGAGTGCACTACTGCTAGAGGCACCGGAAAACGCTGCACTACTCTCAATTGCCGGTAAGATACTTCGCTCGAACGCTAGCATTGCTGGATCAACATATTGCTGCTGAAAGGCCACGTTTTCTTCTAAGGGGCCTTGCCCACCCAACGCCTCTAACAATGCTTGAGGAGCCTGTTGTTGCGTTTGTCCAAAAACGTTTTCAAGGAACTGCTGCTGCTGAGGAAGCATCGTCTGCACATTCTTGACTGAGCTCCCCCCCATGAATGTCTTTCCCATTCTCTGTTTCTCCTACGTACTCCATAAGCACGTTTTTACTCACTTTGAAGCCATACCGTTCGAAAGTTTTTGGGTAGTTGGTCACCCAATAAATTTTTCTCAGGTTAACCTCTTCTTTAATTTTTTTGGCGTGTTCTTCAAGTAATCTCACCGCTTTACCACGACACCAATAATCTTGATTCATGGAGAAGGTTTGAATGACCAATGACTGTTCTAGCACACTAATTTCTGCCCAAAAATAGCCAACGACTTCGTTGTCTTTATTGGCGATGACATACAGATGGTTCAGAGGATTGATGTTTAACTTTCCATTTACCGTTTCCGTACATATTGAACGTTGATAGGCATACCACTCATCGACGCTCCAATCACGGTATTTCACCTGTTTTACGAGATGCTTCGGGATGTGATCGGGCGTAAATACCCGCATAAATCGCAAAGACTCGAAGTCAGGTTGTTTCTTCAGCTTTTCCAATGTATCTGACATGGCCTATTACCTGTCCTGATGAATCAAAGGCTATTTGTGCAGTCGCTGTTGCACTAGCACAATCCCAAAATGTTAACTCGCGTGTATCGGGTGTAGCGTTACACACGGCATAGTCATTGGTGAAAGTGATGTTACTTGCTTGGCACGTGCCTACAAATGGCTTGTTACTACTGTTTGCCACTTCGTAAGGCAAATCTAAGATCAAATTTCCCGTGGGTGTTCCACTTGCTGCACTCCACTGCACATCAAACCAGACATCGACAAGCAAACCCTGCCTAAAAACCCAGCCAGTTTGATGCGTGTAGGTGATCGTGCCTTGATCGTTGTTGCTGGATCGGATCGTTGGCGTGAAAGCGGGTGTTTGCGTGCTTTGATCACTGCGTATGTCACCGTTGACGTTGCGCGCTGTAGTTTCATAGGCACGCTCTAGTTGTACGATCAGCTCTTTGATGTAAGCCGCCAACTTGCGATCTTGGATGTCGAATTCATGATAGGGAAGGACAATCTGCGACGGAATCATGTCATGCGCCTCCCGCGTGAGCGAAACCACGGGGTAAAGGCATGTATTCGTATGCCACTATCATCGCTCTCACTGGTCACATTTACGTAGTGCTGATAGCCGACACCGCCCGCGTAGACGCGTTTCCACACCTTCGTTGCGTAGCTGCTGCGCTCTGCAACGATTCCATTTGTCGTATACGCATTGAAGTTGGTCGCATCGACGGCAATATCAAACTGGTCTTTGTCTACCACAGTAATGGTCCATGGTCCCCCATTAATCGATGTCATGCCTTCGACACCGTAAATGTACACTTCATCATTAGTCGCTAAGCCATGATCTGGAGCCATGACTTCGACTCCATTGGATGGTGTTGCCTTGATGTTGATTTGCGTGACAGGCGCTAGTTCTCTCACATCTGGCAATAGGCTAATTCTAGAGCTGCGATAGGGGCTGTTTTGATTGTCTTTATAGAACTCGACATTGAGGTACGCGCTTTCGCTGACGTCTACAAACAGATCGACATAGCCCATTTGGGCGCGACTGCCTTGCTTTGCGAAAGGGTTCCACGCGGCACTTTCTAGCTCCATTTGGTAGTCTGTGCCGTTATCCGTGTTAGTGTCATCAAGTAAGTGAATAACTCCTAATCGATCCCCTCCCGCAAACGATTCACCGTTATCCTGAAAGTAGCTGCGTAAGGTGTTGTCGCCCTCCTGATCGATGCTTGCGTCTTCATCAAAATCGTCTAATGCCTCATCCTGCGTAAATTGAATGTGACCTAGAACGTTCATCGCAATGGTGTACGTGCTATACGCCGCGCTTTCTTCATCAAAAATTAGCGCTGCGTCTGCCTCTGTGCTATCTTCACTAGCGTACAACATCCACATGCGACGATTCGAAAAATTACGCTGCATGTAGGTCTTATCAAACTCAGCGTTATTGACCTCTTCTTGAGCAAAGGTCTCAATGCGCTCGTCCACTCGCCGCGTCTCACTCAGGTCAGTACTGACAATGCCCCTGTCACCAATGCTGACCACCGTGCGGTCATACGCAATGCTAGAAAATCGCCCTTTGCATGCTTTGATGCTATTAATTCGCTCCCACACGAAGGGTCGAGCGGGGTCTGGAGTCGGTCTTAGAGTCCAAATTGAATTAGTAAACATCACGACTATTTGATTTTCGATTTGCTGAGCACTAACGATATGATCGCCAGTAGGAGCATCGGCGTAACCACCACGCCCAGCGACAGTATCATACCACTCATTACCAAAGCCCCCAGGCGTTCCAGGTACACCAGGTCGACACCATCGAGCGCGTTGAGGGTAGCTTGTAGTGACAGGGCCTGTGTCAGTTTCGATCGTGCTTAAAGCAAGCAAGCGATTGTTGAGCACGAACAAAAACGTCGCGCCGTCAAGAAAACGGGTTGCACTTAAGGGCGGTCGAAAGGCAACTGTATTATCTGAGGAAGCATCATAATAGCGAATGCCATCCACAACAGGCGGTCCAGCATTATAGGCACGCCCGTTACAAAAATAGAGCCGGTAGAGAGGCGCTGCTGTGCTACTTGCTGCGCTTGCCCAATTTGCTGCGTGTACATAGTCCGTGGTCGTGCCTGCCATCACGTCAACATATCCAGCAGTGGCATCACCCATTGGAATGAACATTTCTAAGGTTCCGTCAAAGCGGGCGACATTGGTTTGAGTGAAAGCAAGCGTTTCCTTTGTGCCATCACTCGCAATGTAGTTGAAGATTCCCATGATTCTTTCACCAGGAAAGAACACCACTTGACCGCCGCTTGTATAGGTCAGCCCAACTGTATTTGTTCCGTCTAACTCAAATGTCGTGGCTGTTTTATTTGCCACGGTATAGGTACCGTTATTGAGACTGGACATTGTGCCCGTGACATCAATAATGCGTACCGTATCCCCGTCACTAATATCCGCTGTACTTGTCACGGTCACCACCGCGGGGTTAGCAGCCGAAATGTTGCTAATCGCTAGGTTAGTATTCGTTTCTGGAAAATCGTCAATTTTAGTGCTACCGCTTCGTTTTTCGATGACACCATGATGAACGTGAGCATTGTTGATTGTGCTAAACGCATCAGCCGGAAGCATCCAAGGCTCGGTGTCAAGTTCCAAGCCAGTCTTAAATGGAGCGATTAGATAAGGCTGATATTGCACTATCTTCCCCCAACAACCAAGAGATTAAAGTTGCGTATTTGTGCACTCCCGCCTGCAGTATATGTCGTGATGACAACTTGTGTTGTGCTTTGTGCAGAGATCACGGCTATCCCGGAATTACCAACAACAGTGCCTAATGCGACATAATTTGCATCATTCATGGCTGTGTCGAACGTAATCGTATAATTACCTGTTCCACTTAAAACACAAGAGGCGACGTTAAACTGAGAGTTAATATTTCCTAGGCTGTCTATGTTAGCCCACGCTGTCGGTAGCACATCATAGCTATAACGAAATGTCCCGTCATAGGTGAAGTCCCTGAATCGGTAACGTGTGCCACTTGCGCCCGCTGTACCAATTTCACCCTGTGTCGTCAGCTGCAACTCGTTGGATTGATCATCCTGCCAAAACAGCTCTGTTTCACTGCCGTCGTTACGCGCATACACCTGACCAACATCAGTGATAGCTGTGGGCGTGTTACTTCCTACAATTGTACTGCGATCGACAAAATTGACAGCCCAAGGCTGAAATGTGCTGTCCGCTTGTTGAATGGCTAGCCAGTTGGCGCGTATGACTGTGCCCAAATTCCGTATTTTTTCATCGTTCGCCGGTTTACTTGCATCGAATGACATGGATTACCCTCAAAACATCGGCTGCGATCGTGAGACCAGCAGCTGGTTATGTGTGCGCTTCAGCACATAGTTGATTTGTTCTTTGTAGAGCGCGGTGACCTCTGCATAAGCGTCCATCTCGCCGTAGTCGCTATGGATACGTCGTGCAGCTCCGTAAGCAATAGCTGGCCCCCATTGATCCTTCAAAGGTCTATCGCTAGGATTGGAGAAAGAACTAGCAAGAACTCCCGCTGTCGATGTAACCGTCTGTATGCTCCACCCTTTACAGCGAAATCGATAGACTTTGTCTGGTATGGGATACAACTCAAACTGGTTGTTAAACAACAAAACCGCCCTTGGGCGGCCAGCTTGGTACTGCTCGTAGCTGACATTGATATCCACACCAGTGACAGGCGCTGTGTTGAAAGTTACGCTTAAAACCCCCGTTAGGTAGTTTATGGATCCCGTACCACCTTGGTCACCAGTCAGCGTGCCACTTCCATTGTCCGTAAAGACCTCAACACCATCCTCTACGATAACGGTTCCAGATCTAATCGGAATACCTGTTAAAGTCGTGCTATAACCTGTAATATTTAGAGATACAATTCCACCACTGCTATACGTTGCGTATGCCGATGTATCTGTAGTCACTGTAATGGTATTAGAAGTTACTGAAGCAATAGTGTACGTCCCATTTAAGGATGTTCCGCCACCAGTTTCGGTAACTCCAGTTACGGTAATTGTGTTGCCTGCGACGAGTCCGGTTGTACTTGCGACACTGATCACGCCAGGATTGGCGTTAGTAAATCCACTAATACTTGTTGAAAACGGAGCCCAAGGCTGTACCCGCGTAATGTTATAGGGATTGTTCGCCTCAAACTTGTCCGGTTCACTGTAAAACGCTAAGTCAATGTTATCGATGTACGCTTTCGGATCAAAGTTTGTGTAGTCCTCAGAGACTGTGTAAGTCGCCTGATTCGCTACCGTGTTAAACTCGTAGTAGCTGTAATTGCGATCAAGTTTAACCTCCGCTGGAAACTCATACTGTACGTAACGGTTGATGTATTCGACAATTTCATCGTTGGACATCTCATCGACAGATAGCCTTCCGCTTACGTTGCGAACCTTTTGCCGTATCTCTGCTAAGTCCCATTGAGCCATATCATCCCCAGTGTGCTACACGTAGCACATACTTTTCACACCTGTGCTACACGTAGCACATCAACCAAAAACCTGCCGGCATTGAAAACGTCCGGTTGTGCCGGTCATTTGTTTTTGCATGGATCCGGAACCATCCGGGCGATATTCCCAGCGCGGCGTCTCACGCGACTCGATGTGCCGCACAACGTGGCGCGGTAAACGATAGTTACCACCGTGCATCAGCTGAAGCGTCATGTTGCATCGTGTGTCACCATACGGAAACTTTTGCATGAGACCAGGCTCTTCACGATTCTGAAACTCGATGTTAATGACTTCACGTAGCCATTTTTCTTCTTTTGCATCTTTAGGCTGCGGGCCTACAATAGGCAGTTTGTCAAAGTGCTTCTCTTCAAACGGAATCTTCATACTTTACCTCAAATGTAAGGAGTCCTACTCCAAATGTAAGGAGTCCTACTCCAAATGTAAGGAGTAACCCCCTCATATATGAGGGGTTACTCGTCATATTAACCCCCCATAAAAAGGGCGGGAGTATCACTAAGTGACGTTTTCAGCGCCCTTGAAAATTGCGATCATCGAAGCATCGTTCGCTCCAACCATGCCTGTTCCAAGAGTGATTCCACGCTGTGCGACGTTCTGTACTGCGATTGCATCATTTGCAGCGTTGCTTACACGGATAGCATTACCACCCGACACATAAACAGCACCTGACGATGTGTCTGTCGCTGTAGTCAATGCATTACCACTGATAGAAGCAATCGTATACTCAGCATTTAACGTTGCACCCGAACCGCTTTCCGCAATTCCAGTGACCTTGATTGTGTCACCAGCAACAAAACCGCCTTGAACAGCATCTGCTACCGTGATCACACCAGGGTTAGCATTGGTAAACGCACTGATTGCGCTACCGTACGTGGCGTCTTCATCTAGTGGGGTTGCACCATTTGACGTTGTGACGGTTCCAGCATCTACGTCGAGATAATACCCGTCGCCCATGCCGTTCAGCCACTGCCAAGAACCGCCGTTTGTGATGTCAATTGATACAACTTCAGCAACTTCGAACCCTAGGTTGAAGTCTTTTGCTACTGCTGTACTTGGGTTAGTCCAAGTTTCTACTTTGATCTGTGCCATTTTAACTCTCCTTTAAATGAATTTTTGCATGGCAATCAACACATACCCACAGAACGTCCAGTGGTTTGGAGTAGTCTGCGTGATGTGCATGCAATTTTCCGTTGGAGTTGCATATTCTACATGTGTCGGCTTTGGTAAGATCGCCCCTCTTGAGAGCATTACTGACCGCATAGTGGGCACGATACTGTTCTGGGTATTTTTCACGGTACTTACGAGTTTCCTCATAAGTTTTTTTGCGACTCCGCGACTTTGCCTTGAGATGCTCTGCATTCTTGACATAGTACGCACGACACTGTTTTTGCACCGTCTCTTTGTTTTCCAGATACCGTTTAGCACGACGTTTTTTCCAACATGATTTGCATGAGTTATGATACCCATCCTTGGTCTTGTTGGATTTGTAGTATTCATGCAGTTCCTTCTTCAGATCGCATTTTTTACATCGTTTCATGTTGTCCTCCGTGGGCTGGTATCTTAAATACCTAACCCGCGGAGTTTAGCATAAAACCCCTATTGCTAGGAGTGAGTCGCCTGCAAATTCAACATAAAGGCGTCATTTAGTATCCTTGCGACAAAGGGATGTTGCCATCCAACGGTTCCACGCTGATGCAGTGGGTCAGCAGAGCCTGCTGAACCTAGAGGTTCAACGTAGAACTCCCCAGTTTCTGATCCTAGATGAACAACAGCGTATGCTTCTTTACCGACGATGAAGTTGTTGTAGACGGCTGGACTTGCAGTACTGACACTACCTACTGATGTGTAGAGCCAGCGCACGTTTCCAGTTGCTCCCCATTCCTCTGGTTGTACCGCGTTTTGATTCGGGTAGTTAGCAGAGTGTAGGAAGTTGGCAACAGCTTCAAGATCATCAAGCAATGCTGTGTCGATGAAACCCCAAAAACTTGGGCGAATCGGTGATGTTCCGAACGCATCGCGCCCTTGCACCACTTCAGTGATCATCTCAGCGTCGTTGCCCAAAAGCGTCTGAACGGCTGAATCGATGTCAGCCTTTGTCAGTTCAGTTGGCGTGTTGCCGTTCACACCGTTAGCGCATGCGAGTACCGATGATGTCGCTGCAAGCACGTCACGTGTGACTTCATCCATCGTTTGACCCATATTTTGAGCCAAAAGACGAGACGCCTCGTTCAATACGCGATCTTCAACAGTCAACTCGACCTGGTTGGTGATCATCACGAAGTTTCCGTAGAAATCGACTTGCGCTTTGATGTCTGTTGCTGAAAGCGCCGCACCCGGTGGAGTGACACCATCGGTCAACGGAACGGGGACAGTTGCCAAACGAGCGTAACGACGAAAAACAATTTGGTTACCCATCTTCTCAGGTAGAATTCTACGCTGAGCAAAACGGGTGTGGATAAGAGCGGGGTAAGCTGTCATCAACAGTAGGCGATCGTAATATTCACGTACTGCCGGCGACAAAGCTGCGGTGTTTGTAATAGCCATGGCTATATTCCTTCACTTGTCGTTAGTAGTAACCCAGGTTGCGTTGAACTTGTGCTCTGAATTCCTCATCGCTCATGCTCTTGTAGCTTACCTGTGGCGTCGCTGCTGTCGAGCTACCAACCGCCGATAGGCTTCCGGCTCGCTGTGCATTTTGCACAGCTCTCTCAGCATCCTGAGATTTCTTTGCCTGTTTGTTGCTTTCGGTATAGCCCGTACTGCGCTTTGCCAAAAAGTAAGCAAGTTCATAGCGATTTGGATCATTCTGAAGCGTTGTTCGCAAACTTGGGTTGTCCTTCAGCACCTCTGGTAGATGCTTCGTGACCACTTCTTCATAATCTGGATACTTACGTTGCACCTTTAGCTCAGCAAGCTCAGTTTGATAGCTATTCCGCTCTTTCTGAAGCGCCTTTTTGAACTCTCCGACAGTGAGGACATCCTCATCGGTAAGACCAAAATCATCTTCTTGTTTTTGCGGGCTAGCCTGTGTTTGCTGTTGCATCAATGCAAAGTGATCCTCAAGCATTCTTAGCTTGTCAGCCATCTGCTGACGCTCACGGCGTTCTGCCTGCAAAGCGCTAACAGGAACGAAATCCTGCTGTTGCTCTTGCGACTCAACCTGTTCTTGCATCGCTTCTGTTGGAGCGGCGGCCTCCTGCTGCAAATCGCCCGATTCGATGTGTTCTTCAGTCATCATCACCTCGCCCGTTAGTCGGCGGCACTATTGGTTATACACATACGATCCCTTGAGATCGGGTCGCTCTTGCACAAATGGCATAGCTTCATTGCCAGCTAAATGTGAAACAGTCGCCCAGTCAATGGGGGTATCGTGTAGATTTACCTCGGTATCGACAATCTCACCGTTTTTGACAGTGTGTACGATTGTTCCCAGCTGAGGTGTAGGTTTGGTATCGTAGTCTTTCACTACGCGCATAATGATTTGCTCACCACTGGTCAGCTGTAGGCGGTCTTTTGGGATAGGTTTGTGATGCGCCACGATCCAGAATGTGCCATTTGGTCGACGATTCAGGATGTTTTCAATTTCCTTCATGTCGCTTTCTAGCATTGCCTGTGCGGTCTCACGTAACTCTTGTGCCATCAGATTGTCCTAGTATTTGTAGTCAAAAGCCTTGTCGGGATATCCCTTTTTGCTCATGCGCTTCATTTGACCTTTCATGCCATCACCACATGGAACTTTCAGACCCATTGGCTTCTTCTCGTGGCCCATCATTTTTCCGCCCATACCTTTTGGCATGTAACGCTCGTTTGCGGCTTTTGGGTTGTGGTCCATTCCGCCTTTTTTGTCGTACATTTTCATTTCATCACTCCGTCTGGTTGTTGCTCTGATGGCAATGGCTGTTGCACTTGCTCTGCCACTGCTGATATTTCGACGTCCTCTTGCTTTAGCTCGTCGGAACGCCCTTTTTCTAGCCGATCTAAACGCTCAACAATGTCGAGATAAGTGCTCGCGTTGAATAGACCCAACTTCTCAATCTCTGCGGCTGTCTGTACTCGTTTCATCGACGCATCGGCACGGTTTTCGACAGCTTGAGCGTTTCTTTCGTCTTCTAGACCCAAGTTCGCCACACTTCTCGTGAATCGCTCCTTGGCCCCTGCGACTTGCTCTAGGCTGCGTGATTTTGCAAGATCTGTCTGTGCAGCGATCAGATCGCTCTGCACTTGCTGCTGCTGCTGCGCGGCCTGCGCTTGCTGTTGCTGCATTTGTTCGATGGCTTCGTTGTATTCGCTCTTTCCCTGCAGTGGCGCAGCTTTTGCAAGCAACGCTGGTGGCACTGGTACGCCGGCGGCCTGCAAGTCAATGAGCTGTCTAAAGAACATCTGGCGCTGTGTATCCGTCAGAACACCTTCTTGAACAACGCAATCGTACTTGGTGAATTGCTGGTTATAGAACTCTTGTGTTGGTAGCTCATTGATGATGCGTTGTACTTTGGATGGTGACCACGTTTGGATGAGCTTCAGTGCTTTTCGAGACAACGCCTGTTGCGACTGCCGTAAATTATCAAACACATCTTGCAGATTGGTGATTGCGGCACCCTGTCGCAACATCTGCATGACACCCGATTCATTGGCCGACTCAATCTGCCCAAAAGCGGCATCATTGACACCAGCAATCTCGGTAATGTCCGCATCGAACTGCTGTTGTAGCTGGAACATAGACGGCGGAATTTGAGCGGGGGCAATTTTTTCAATAGCTCCAGGCGCGGCATCGGCGTTGCGCCAGACGACTTTTCCCTGTGAGTTTTGAAACAAACTACGCGGGTTGACGACTGCACCCTCGGTCGCAATCCATCCTGAATTAATTTGAGAATCTAGAATATCCACCATTTGAGAACGTCGACGATTTGTTTCTCGCTGAGGATCTCGCATACAGCGAATGAGGGATTGCACCTTTAAACCCCACTGATCGCTTTCCGGCTCAAAAATGCCAACAAAGGGAACAAACGGATATTCGTTCAGCCCATAAGGATCAATTTCCTTTCGAATCACCTGATCGTTGACAATGACGTCAAGTTGTACGTACTGCCGTTGTCTGGAAATCAGCTCATACGTGGGTTGAATCAGTTTAAGTCTAACGAAATCCTCATCGTCGCCTTCCCAATCTGCGTATTGACCTGTCTCCATGTCGACAATGACCGGCTGCTTTTTCCAGCGTAGCCGCCACATCTCGCTATACGACATGTAATCTTTGCCGCTACCTTGTCGCTGGTAAGGCAGCCAGGTAAATTTGTCATCACGCTCCCATCCAAGCGCGGCAATTTCGTAGATCTCTTTTTCCTCATTGGGAAGTAGAGAGGCCACCAGGTCAACAGGAAGGTATTTGCGACGTAGGATATAACTGCAGTCGCTGAAATCCATCTTGGTAAAGTAGGGATCGACAATAAAACCGTTCCAAGGCTCTCGAGTGAAACGAATGTCGCCGTTGATCGGATCGTCTCGATAATCAAGATGCAGACCGGCAAGATTCCAACCCGTTTTCAACGCACCGCCAAAACAGTCACTAATAACCTGATATCCATCATCAGCATTCATGACGTACATCAGCAATTGACTCAGTTGATCAGCGGTTTTTTGATCAGAATCTTCTAATGGAGCAACAACACTGGAAAGGCGATTTTTGCGCTGATAGCCGGTAACGAGATTGACAACTCGACGGATACGATTGAATACAAAGGTCGAGCGTCCCTCGTCGTGCAAAGAGCGCTTTTCAGATTCATCCCATTGATCGCCTAAAAAAAACCGCATGTCCATTTCGGCTTCAGGAAAGAAAGGATCCCACGCCTGCCATGCGGTGTTATAGTTCTCGTCAAAAAGCTCGAGAATATCGCGATCTGTTTCCGCCATCCCAATTCCAGTGGTCTTCACTGTTCTTCAGTGTCTTTTCCCCACCAGGAAAAGGATGCGCGGTCCGGATGGTGGTCCGGCAAGGATGATCAGTCCCCCGCGCGCCTAATTTAGGCGCTATACTTATTTTCTTCGGTAGTATGCACTTTCGAGAGCATTTGCGTCTTCCTCAGACATTCTACCAACGTTTCGTCTACGATTCATTGTTATCGCAAGATACCTATATGCGTCCATACAGTTATGAACGACTGCTCCATTTTGTAGGCTAAAATGCTCAGTCTCGGGGACAGTCAGACACCATACATCATCAGCTTGCTTCAGCTCTTTTACGCCGTCTATAATGAGTGGCTTTGCAGTTTGGGTGACAGAACTTCTGCTGGTTGCCGCTTTTACGAATGAGACAATCGAATGTTTTATCGCATACCAAACATTGTCGCGGCTCACGTTTCCACTTTGTCCAACCTTTTGCGCGTTTTGCATGTTCTGAATGCCATCGTCTCCCAGCTTCAGAGCGATGCCATTCTTTTGCTTTTTGCTGTCCAGCTTCTGTGAAACCGGAATGATGCTTGCGGTGCTCTGCGTTCTTTTGCATGTGCTCTGAGGCGTCCATGCACTCAAGGTTGCTGAGTCTGTTGTCGAAAGTGTCACCATTTCTATGATGAATGTGACACCCTTTTGGAATTGGTCCAAAAGCCGCGATCCAAACGGCTCGATGCAACTTTTTGCCGCCTCTAGAATAGTAGTTTTCATTTGGCCAAAGCTTGTACAGCCCTTGTTGAAAGTATTGTACTCCGGGCTCGAGCAAGATTGGATCTTGGTACCCCGGATCAGGGACTCGGCGGATTTCCACCCGCTTTTCGTTAGAAATAAATGATCCGGCGTACATTTCACCTTCGTACCGTCTTGAAATTTCACTTCCACAAGCTTGGCATTTCGTCGAGTGATTCGTGGACATTCGTAATGGCTCCATCCGTTTAATGTCATTACCTCACCTGTTTGAGGTAGATCCATTATACGTTGCATTCCGCTACGAGTCCATATGAGAGTATCACCAGTAAAACAATGCGAGCTCCAGTCGTGGAGTGGTCGCTCGCTGTAAACATTTAATTTCTCATTGTATTGACGGTGATAATTTTCAGCAGCCTTTATAAATCGTAAGCACTTTTTTCGATCTATCCAGAGCCGTGGCCAAAGGTTGCGTCCGTGTTCTATGCCATCACTTATTTGAATGTTTGGAACAATTTCAAAGTTTATACCTAAATCTCGTGCAATTTCCAAGCGACTTCTTGCTCCGCTACCCAATTCTCTCACACGCAAATCATGCGGCCCGTAATGTGCTCCATACACCCAGCAATTTTCCTCTGCCTTTTGCTTAAGGACTCTCGCATAATGTTGCAAGCCTTCACCGTGCGCTTCATAGGTGTCGATGATATGAATCTCGTTGCCGCATGATTGGTGGAATATGATAGCTGTGCTGTCATCTACACCCAGGTCCCAATGAGTATCAACAGGAACCGATGGATCATAGGGCACATTGCCAATGCGGCCATCTTTTTCAGCAGCATTGAGAAGCTGAGCATAGTAAGCGCCCTCAACACCTCGATCAAAATTACAGAAGTACTCCTGTTGGATCTTGTCCTCAGACATCCCCTCTTCACGCTCTTTTTCGATATCTCGAGCGCTCAGAATGCCTGTATCCTCGACTGATAGCTTCGAGCAATACCATTCCTCATTATGCTTAGCCATTTGATAAAGGTCATAAGCATGGTTCTTGCCGCGCGGTGTGAAGTTAAAGACTGCCCAACCTCCGTTTTCACGTAAAATCGGTCGTGTGAACGTCCACGCATTAGGGCTTTGTAGGGAATACTCAGAAAACACACATCCGACAGGGTTGATACCGACGTTCTCGATATGATCTGTTCCGACGATTTGAATGACACTCCCGTTACTTAAAGTGATTTTCATCTCAACGGAGTTAGCGCTTTCCAAAATCTGAGGGGGTATGTAGCTGAGAAAGTTCTTGCCGTCCTTATTGCTTCCGTCCCATAGAATTCGTCGTCCTAAACGAGTCGTGGGAAAAAAATAACAGTAGGTTCCCTTTCGGTGAAAATAGGCTTGGCGGATCATGTAGTTCCAACACGTGATCTCTTTCCCCGCGCGACGATGCCAGACGAGTACGGCTCTCTTGCATCCGTTGTCCATTTTTTGGAAAAACGGTAGTTGATAATCACGCGGAACTAAGTCAGGAATCCGAGCTGTCATAGACTTTGGGTTGATTATCTCCAAACCATTGAACGACTATCTCAGCGTTGCCAGAATGCTCCAACTTTTGCCGATCAGTCTGCCCAAGGATGTGCTTACCGAGATGAATAAGCATTTTTGTGTCTTTGTGCACCAGCGCCTTCTCTAGCTGCGCCTGCCTCAAACTCATCTTTACTTGCGATGTACCGCGGTTGTACGCTTCTCTATACGATTGTCCAACATGTCCGCCGCCAAGGCCAAAAAGATCTTCAATTTCCTCCATCGTCATGCCCTTGCGTGCTAACTTTTCAACTTGATCATCGTCTAGCTTTTGAGCAATTGGAATACGTCCCATATTATCACCATTTAACGGTCAATATGTGTGCACGATACGGTCATCATGCACACGAAATCGACATTTCGTGTGACTAACCACGCACTTTCATCGTAGCACCTAACTCGTTATTAACCGATTCTAGTTTTTCCAGAGCGTTGAGCATCGTGTCTTTATCTGCAAACTCGAAAACAATTTGAACTTTTGGCGCTTTTTTTGGTTTAGTTTCCACGCCAAGCTCTTTTGGGTCAAAACCATAGTCGACAAGCGATTCAAGGTCCCATTCATTGCCAAGTATATCGTAATCCCATTCGCCTTGATTGCGGTTGAGACGAATATTGAGCTCATCAGCTTCTTCAGGTGACAACATGCGATCGGGAACCCAACACTCACAAACGTCCACTTTAAATAGCTGCAGTGTATATACCCTCTGGTGTCCACCGATTAGCATGTTATCTAAGTTGATTATCGGCTTGTCGATGAGACCGAACTTATCCATGGAGACGGCTAGGTGTTTTTGATCTTCAGCAAGTATCTGTCTAGGATTCTTGGGATGCGGTATTAAGTCGCTGAGCTTCCTAACCTGCAGCGTCCAACTTGGGGCTTTTGACACTGAAGTACCTCACTTTGTGGATATTTATCCAAATACCTTCGCCTCGTGCGTAATCAAACCAAACGACTCCGCTCCCCACGGCTGAACAAAAATCGTTTATTTGATCTGGGGCGACGTAGATCTCTATTTGTTGCGTATCTTCATAGACAACGTTTATTTGATAGTCATTTGACATCTGACGGTGATGAGTCTTTTTCTAAAAATGTATTTATAGTATCAAAAAAAATTATACGTTCGTCTGATTTATGGTCAAAGTCCATCTTATTTTGTCTAAAATACCTGCAGTCTGTTCGTGCCGATTGTACAGCTTTCCAAAACAGTCGCTCATCCTCACAACCGCTGTCGATTGAGAAAATAGCCGATAAGTGGTCCATCAGAAGACTAATCACATCGGTTTGATCATCGCTGGCCAGCACAGTTTGACAATCAGTGTCAGGAAAGCTGCACAAAAACCATTCGTTTGTTTGTCGATCTCTGCCTACGGTCAACGTCCAAATATCTGTGTTTTCATCGATTGTAAATTCTGTTTTTATATTTCCCATTTGACTCTGCTGTTAATTGTGTGGTTTTGCTAATCGCAATCCCAACGTTTTTGCGCCTTGCAAATACGTTTTTTCGGGGTCTTTCTACAGTCAATATTGTGCTTTTTTTGCTGACCCTCGCTACGTGCACAAAAGGATTTGCGACGCTTAGCTGCTGCTTCACTTTTGGCTGCCTGTTTTTTTGACACCGGCGGCTTGAGATTCATGCCTTGCTTTTTCGCACTCGCTCTACCTTTTGCGTTGAGTCCACCTTTAGGATTTTTTCCTTCTTTGCGCTGCCACGCTGGAGACTTACTCATCATTTTCTCCTAGGAGCCTTAGAGGGCTTACCGGCCTTCTTGGCCGCTTGGCGCGCCGTATTCATAGCTATTGCAACGGCCTGTTTTTGAGGTTTGCCCGCCTTCATTTCCGCTTTGATATTTTTTTGTGAATACTCTTTTGGCTGTATCCCTTCTTCAATGGCATCGCTGATCGCCTCTGCTAATTCTTTCAGTATGTTTTTGCGCGCTTCGTTATATTCAGGCAAGCATCCTTCCGTTTTGACTTGCACGTCGTACAGCGCATTCGACGCCATTATCCACTGCAAACGGCCAAAGGCAAAACAGCTATCAATTGTGGTGTGTTCGTCTATTCTGTCTCGTCGCATTCGCGTTTTAGGAGATCGGTCATCAAGCATAGCGTGTCAAATATTGGTTCATAGTTATCCAGCACAAGCGTGCCGAATTTTAGTGCGAAGCGCAATACGTGAATTTTCGTTCGCGTGTCATTTTCTCGAGAAAGCTGGATGATGTCTTCGATATCCTCGATGCACCCGCCCAATTGTTCATAGAAATCCGAAAGCAGCTCTTCGTCGTACCAGTTTGTGAGTAACTGGTGTACCTCAGATTTGCTGAGCTTGTAGCTGTCCATTCCGCACCCTCTGTCGTTTGGTGTGGCTTGGAATCGAACCAAGTTAACAGCTCGGGCGTTCCCGCGACTGTCGCTATTGTCTTGCTGCGCTGCCATTGCGCTTCCACACCTATGCCTCTTTCACGATGTTTAACTGAAAAGGATACAGTTCCTCAAGCTGAGCTTTCTTAAGCTTGAACAGTTGGGTTTCCATGCCTTTGCAGTCTGTGACTTTAACCTCTCCATCTGCCCAGAACTCCATGAAGTCGGCACGGTATTTGACGCCGCCGGGTAAATCGAAAGGTACCTGACGCAAAAAGAACAGCAAGTCACCCGCTTTTTGGGCGAGTTCTAGCTTCGCGGCATAGCGTCCTTCTAGCTTAGAGTCATACCGTTTTCCCTGCCGAATGACCGCTTTAGCGTTGAATTTATGTCTCAGTTTCCTAGTGCCCACGTTTCACCGTAGTATACTAAATGCGTCCATGGCCCGCGTTCACACGCTGCATCACCAACAGTGACACCGATCGGCGCTATGTCCGGCTCACATCCCAGTGTGTGGATCGCGGAATATACACGGCATGTAAGCTGTATCTGCCAACGCGCTAAATTGCATATCGCGCTTCGTAGCGCTTTAAGTTCCGTATCTTCCACACCAATTATCGTTCGTGTGCCGTCTTGATCGTATGGCATAAAATATCCAACATACCACAGTCCATCTTCTAGCTGTTGCACCAATAGCTTCTCCATTTATCGGCCTTTGTTGTGAGTTGTTGTAAACGCTTAAGTATCAGCGTGTGCCATAATGTAGCACAGTGTATTGTCAATTTCCAGTCTTCAATTTCTCGATGAAAGCTAGGACTTTGTCAATAAATCTCCTATCTCGTCTATCGAAGCTTTTGTTTTTGCTGCCGTCTAGTCGGGTGTGTCGAAATATGACCCCTTCGGGGTGTACTGTCACAGTGTAGGCTCCAAGCTTCCTGCCATCGACGCCAGAATCGCTGAGTTTCGTGAGATATGCGGTGTTCTTTGCCAGCAGCTGCGCCTCATCAGGCGGACTGTCCCAGCCCTCCTTGATCGCTGCAACTAGAAACGCCTCCGTGTCATCGGGATCTGAGTTGTTCAAGACTTCGACGGCCTTGGCGACAGTTGCTTCGTCATACTGACGGCTGAGCTTTGCCTTAAGTTGAGGGCGAATATTCAAATTCTCTAGGCAAGAAAAAACAACAACCGGCGGCGAAGCCGACGAATCCGCCTTCGGCGGTTGTTGTTCTTTCTTAAAGTTGGTTTTCTTGTAAGTTGGTTTTCTTATGTCACCAGGATTTTCCGACGCTCCTATTTCACCGAAGTCGGCATTTTCGGTGTTTCGGTATCTTTTTTTGAATTCCGCATCCGTGATCGGCTTTCGGAACCAATACCAAGTGTGTCCTATAAACTTTCCGTCTTCACTGTTTTTTGCTTTCGTGTGTAAATATCCAAGTGCTCGCAGTTCCTTCATTGCCTCATCAACTTGGTAGCTACTTTCTTTGAAGCATGTAGCAATCTGCTCTTTGAAAAACTTCCACTTTTTGCGGTGTGACAATCCAATGCACAGCAACTTGAATGCGCGACAACTCAAGTTTGAATCGCGAATCAGCTCGTTGTGAATAATAGTGAAGTTGCCTTCAAACTCTTCGGTGAAGCAATCTGTCATTAGTCTGCCTCCACCGTTAGCATGCCAGCTTGTATTAACGCCTGAAATGCTTCACGGATATCGTGTTCACTAAGATAGTAACAATACTCAATGACACCCTCGATCGTTGACGTATCGTCACATGTACCGTCGTCATATGCTATACGCTGCCCTATTGCCACTTCGACAATTGCTGCCGTTACACCCAATTTAGAAGCAGTCTGCGGGTCAAATGTATGTGGAAGGTTTTTTGATCTATATACAGGCATGTGTCGATTCCTAAAAGTTTCATGTTAGTGACTTTTAAGAACGAACCACGTAGACTCTATGACACATATTTGTTATTTTTGGTCCGTGAGAGTCTACTCCGTTAGATTCTACTCCGTTAGATTCTACGTGGTCCGTTCGGAAAAACCTTCACGTTACTTGGCAGTTGTGGAAGGTTTTTCGTCTTAAAGTCCAGTGGTCATGAAATTTGACCACTAGGCTTTTTTTTTGCAATTTAAAGCTCGCAACTTACATATAGTGCTCAACGCACACCTCATCTAGTGCGTTCGCGGATCGCTAGCTAACCGATACTCATAACCGTAAAAATCAACCTGCATGGCGATCCGCGCCTTTGTTGGTGTATATATACTACCCACTGTCTAAAATAGGCAGGAAGGGTTATTTGCGTGCCTCACGGCGGCAACAAGGCGGGTCATAAGGACTGCTCCACGTGTTGCCGCAATATTTGCAGTTTAATTTGCTTCGCCGTGCATCTTCAGCAACGCACGGTTTCAGATAGCTACGCTCATGAGTCAAGATCATCGACTTGTGACACTCTGGACATTCGCCGTTCCTGTAAACGGCATGAGTCTCCGCAACCCACCCCTTGCGCATCGCACATTGCACACATAGCATTAGTCAAACCACGTATCCCAAAAACTTGAACGAATGTCATGGCGAAACCGGAAAGTCTTGCTGTAACCGTCAACCCATACACGTAACAATCGCTTCCATCGTCTAAACATCGCATCCTCTCGCTTTCGGGCTACGTTAATTCAGACACACAGCGCTGGCAAGATATTCACACAAATAATCAGCCTGAACCCCGTATTTGCAACTAATATATGCCTCTTTCGCGACGTCGTACGTATCAACAGCAGCAGCAGCACCGCCGGCGTAAGCACCAGCAGCAAGAGCAACGAGCGCTTTCACCCGTAGATCAGGCGCGTTTGCAGCGCCACACCCCACAATAGCGCCAGCAATCAACGCTTTTACTGTGTCATCTGGTATCTTCAGCGCCAAATCCCACGCCTCTGTTAATTTCTCAGCTTCCTTCAGCCGTAACTCAGCGATTTTGTTGGCGACAGCAATATGCTCAATAGCTGAGAGCTCACGTAACTCAGATGTCGGAATGTTGCAGTGTGTCGGATTACGTGACGGAATCGGCGGCAACGCATTCAATGCCGCATTTAACTCAGATCGCGTGTAGTGACCGCAAATGTCGTCAAATTCGAGTTCACTCAACGCTTCATCAACATTAAACGCGCGCCATTTGCCGGATTTGAGTAAAGCGCTCCAGTCAATCGAATACCACGCGGGATTCACTTCAAAATTCGGATCCGGCCGCAAGTGCGCAAGCTCTTCTTGAATATCGCAAACCGCAATGTGATCCAATATGTCCATACGCATTTCATCACCCCATAGAGCAAATGAAGCCGTATCGCCAGCGCCAAGCCAGTTCTCACCACAGTAATCTTGCCACGTCATGACGCCAATCGGATCGCCAGCATAGTAAGCTAGCTCTCCCGTAAATAACGAACTATGGCATAGCAGCCCGCACCCAACACAAGCCAGCAAGCAGCGACGTATAAAATTAGTGAAAGCATATCTCATCCTCTTTGCTTCCTTAATTTTGTCGTATGCACATTTTGACCGCTCGACGATACAAGTACATGTCCAGTCCAATAGCATAATATTTGTGATCATCATCGCATCTTATGAACTTCGCTGGTTGGCTCTCTATACACCAGCCGTTTTTGTCATACAGATAGAAAGTGATCGGTACAAAATCGTCATTCCATCGTTTTGTCCGCACATTGAACGACATGATGTCTTCACTGTATGCAGCGGTGAGAACCTCAATATCTTTCGGGCACTCCCACTGCACACCGAAACACGTTGAATAAACTACTAAACACAATGCGAAAAAGAATCGTTTCATATTCGTCATATCCTATTTTACCAGAACCGCCGTAAGGCCTCGCCGTTCAGGGCGAGGATGTAAGGCGCTTTTGTTGTTTAAGCCCATGTGTTGTATCCTTTTTGTGTCGGTCGAGCCCGGGCAGGGCTCTTGTGTAAAGTGGAT